>Ga0265780_10000559_pt1 | contig 57118 bp, 54 predicted proteins | sample P1T30metagenome_FD_192432 | JGI IMG/M metagenome (GOLD analysis project Ga0265780, IMG submission 192432) | Plant litter microbial communities from East Loma Ridge, Irvine, California - P1 T30 | ecosystem: Environmental > Terrestrial > Plant litter > Unclassified | place: USA: California... | reverse complement strand
TATACAGTAGAACCTCCAACCCCCTTCCTTCTCCACCCTCTATTCCAAACTCCCCTCAAGACTTCACAACCCAATTGTTCACCCCCATCGCCAGCGCAGCGACATCACTCACCACCCCCACCCCCCTCTTCGGCTCCACCCACGGCGCAACCACACTCTTCTCCCTCACCCCCAACGCATCCACAAACAACACGTTCGGAAAACTATCCGGCGTAAACGCATTCCACGCTTCACTCACCAAATCGTCCAGCGCCCCGGCCGCAAGATTAAGTATCGCGCGGTCGAAATTGAATACGTCGTCGGGTTGCTGCGTGAGTGTCCAGGAGAGGACGTGGAACGTAGACTTGGAGGCGGACAGGTTACGGTTCGAAGCGAGTTTGGCGAGTTGGTCTGATTTGAGGGTTGTGCGGGAGTTTGTGTTGGAGTAGGAGTCGTAGACGGGGAAATTCTGGGAAGTATAGAAGCCTTGTGTGGCGTAGGGGCCAAGGGAGATGCCACTGGGGAGCTGGGCAATTGTGAAGACGGACGCGCGGTCGGTTATGAAGGTGCTGAGTTTGCGGGTTGAGAAGTCGGTTGTTCCGGGGTTGGTGGCCGTGATGAAGCGGTTGTTCAGTTGTTTGAGGGTGTCGAAGAGGGAGTTCCATTGGGCTTGGGTGAGGTCGAGGAATTGGTTGTCTGTGTCGAGGGTGTGGCTTAGGTTGAGGATGATGAGTTCTTGGTGCTTGGATGTGAAGTCGTTGATTTGTTGGATGATGCTGGCGATGGACTGCCCGTTGCCGCCGACCCATAGGTCGCTGTCGCCGAGTCTGCTGTAATGGCCAGATACCCACTGTCCGTTCGAGATGACGGGGCGCAGATCGAAGTATCTTGAGCCGGCCATGAGTTGTCCGGCAATGTCGAGGTACTGTGTCTGCGTGTTCGCAAAATGGCTTCCGAAAGTCCCTGGCTCGAAATCGGGCCCCATGCCGGCGTCGTGCGATCCAGGCATGCAGATGTGCCTCAACGTCCTATTGGCGAGCGATCCCATGCTTTGTTGCATCCAGTCCGAGTAGGCCCCAACAGGTCCGCTGTTCGACCACCACTTTCCAGCTTGGTCTATCGACATGATCCAATTGACCGCGCCATCGTGCTTGAAGCCCAGATCGACTTTCGAACTTTTTGGACTTTGATTAGTCGACATGCCGTCCAGAGATATGGTGAGCTTGTGATCCTGAGTCAAGACATCACTCGAAGGTTTCCGCGCCATGACTGTGAACTTGTCTGACGAGCCTGCGATGTTGTAGTACGCTTCGCCTGCATCGTCTTGGACATGTCCATTCGTGCCGAATTCGACATACACCTTCGATGCTTTGCCTTGAGATCGTCAGCACTACACTCGTGTTAGAAATTGTGTAAGCACATACCTGCTTGGACCGTTGGCCATTGCCAGCCGGGCATCTGATAGCTACTGATGCTACCCACACCCCAATTCGCTGGCGAAGCATTCACCAGCGTCAAGTAACCGCCCCAACCCATTGTAAACCTTTCTCTTGCTTCCTTCCCTTGGTTATATCTCCCTTCGCGATCAAGTTCTTGCAGTACAGTCTGACCCAGATCTTTCTCAGAAGCAACAAAAGCTGAAGAATCGACTGCAAGCCCAGATACTCCAGCACCCATCCACAGGGCCATCGCCATACTTATCCTCCATCCCATCGCCCCACGCATGATCGTTGCATGTGATAGGCCCGTACCTAGCACTCACGGCATGCCCGTCGCTTACGCCCAATCACTCAATCCACGCATGAAAGTCGTCCCATGCGATAGCCGCGCTTATAGGCCCAGGTGCGATGGCACTTTCCTGATTGGGCAGGGGCCGCAAATAACGTGGTATTTCCAACAGCCAGTGCAATATTGGAAAAGCGTGGAGGGGCGTGGGATGGTGGTGGGTGTATCCAATGAATGCGTGCAGCGAGGATCTGCGACGTTGGACGATCAGGCACAGTGGCTGTGGTGGCTGTTGTTGGTGGGCGGGATCGTCCGCGATACGTCCTACGTGGCTTGCGCCTTATGCGTCGTCTGCCTTCTCATCGACTAATAAATATAGTGAAGCATGTAGTATGTTGAGCGCATTGGGGGAAAGAGAAGATGGGGATTACCGAGGTCAGGCACACGAAGGCGGAAAGCACGCTAGATACATGTGTCTCACATGGACGACTTCATGGCCGTCTGACGTATGTAGCTCTGGTCATGCTTCAAAACGACAACATTGTATACAGAGCCTACCTCGTAGGCTTATGATCACTATATACCACTCACTACTACTTCCGCACATCAAATCTGTCTACGCAGCTGCCTTCACCGCTCCACCAAACAACCTCAGCACCGCACTAAACACATCTTGCGGCGCCTTCGGCGCACTCTCATTGTGGAAAATCTCCTCCAGATCCTGCTGCGTAACAACAGGCCTGTCGTACTCGTTTTCCAGCAGCGTGTCTTCCAGCTCAAGCCTTGTCTCTGCCATGTCTTCCTCAATGACTTCCTCCTCGACAGCGGATTCCATGTCATCCTGCGCCAGCTGAGGCGCGGGAAGACCGATGGTGCCAGCCACAGGGCTGATCGTCCTAATGCACGAGTCCGAATCAAGCGTGACGTAGCCGTTGCCCTTCTGTGCAGCCAGACCAAGCGTGATACCACCTACGGATGAAGACCACAGCGCAGAGCCATGGTTTGTGTCGTAGACCGCCAGCTCAGAGGAAACCCTCCTAACCTCGGATGTGGAGACCTTCTCCACCTGCGGCAGTGAAACCGCAAAAGTACCAGACGCTTCGTTGATCGCGAGACGCACAACGGACATACGCGCGATTGCGTCAAAGCCGGGCGTTTCAATAGACGCACAGTAAACGAGATTGTCGGACACAATGTCCCAGACTGTGATGCATTCGGTGACAGCGACGAGAAAGTGCCCGACTATGCCGAGGCCGCAGAGCACCGTGGTGTCGATTTCGGTCATGGAGCGGCGGATGGTGGCACTGTGAATATCGATGAGGTGAATCAGCCCTGGATCGGCATTCGAGGCACCAGACACGCCTGCTGCAAGGATCGACCCATCGGCAGAGTATGCCAGCCGCAGAGTGCGTGCTCGCGTTGGTCCATTGCCGACATCTGACAGCCATGTCTTGCTGGGATCGGGAAGCGTAATGGAGCGGTGAAGTGTCCACGTGACCGTGCCTTCCTCGCTGGCGCCACGGCGCACAACGCCAGATATCGATTTCGTCTTGGGCGTCCAGACGCGCACAACGTGATCCTCGCCAATGGTAGCAAAGCCGTGATCTTTGGGGTTTACCACCATATCAAGCACTCTCCCATTGCCGGAGGCGTCTTCGAGAAAGTGCGGTGCGTCAATGCGTGTTTCGAGCGCCCACTGGGTTCGTTCCTCGTCCCACATCCAGATCTTGAGATGTACTTCACGGCGACGCAGGCGCTCTTCCTCAAGTGCATCTTTTTCTCCCTCGTCGATGTAGTTCATATCGATCAGGGGCGGAAGCCACTCGTCGACTGTCGCGAGATATTTGCCGTCATGACTGATCTGTAAGAGATGCACGTCTGGCTCGAGGATCCTCTTGCCACCGGGACCCTGGTTCGGGTCTGTTGCATTGTTGCGTGTCAAGGCCTGTCGAGCGATAGGACGCTGGTCGGCGAAGTCGAATGTCTGCAGGTAGGGGGAGGGGTGCATAACCTCGCTCCCTTGTCGTGGTTGAGATGATGGCACTGCGCAGAGAACTTGCTGCGCGTTCTTCGGGTCAACGGCAATTGGAACGGCCAGCATCGAATCTGTGAGCAAGATATTCTTGGAAACTACCAAATGCTTGGTGTCCATCCGCCGGCTTTGTATGCCGACGATGTTGGTCTTTGCTTCGAGCTCGGCAGTTGACAGTACAATAACAGAGTTGTTGGCCAGAGAAAGCGCATAAGACGATCCTGAAGGCGATATAACCACGTTCTCGATAGCTGCTGTCAAATGCGGGAGATGCTGAGGCTTGCCTGTAGCGAGTTGCCAGATAGTGAGGACAGTCTCGTCGCCACCAGATATGAGATAATTGCCTAGCAGGTGTTAGTATCATGATCGTTGCAGTGCGCGCCTGACGACGTACCATCTAGAGACCATTTGACAGCGCCGACAGCATTTCGGTGCCAATGCAGTCGCTTTGGTCTGAAATCTTCCGCACCCTCCGTTGTATTCTGATTCTTCTGGAAGCGCTCCGACGCAGCAAAGCTCGCAAGTATGTCCTCAAACAGGAGGACAACGCCAATCTCATCACCGACAGCCAGATCAATAATTTCTCTCTCGCCTGCCGCAGTTATCTTGCCGTTCTCTGCAAGTATTGGCGGACGGTAATACGCGTCACAGGTGGCAATTGTGGTGGAGAACTGCAGCTCGCGCCACACGTATTCAAAGTCCTTCAGCGCCGTGTGGCTCACCCGCAGGCGTTTGCCAATTGTGATTGAGCGAGCAGAGGTGATGATGACGTACTTTCCTTGCAGCAGAACCTGCAGTCGGTGTACCTGATCGTCCTGCTTCAACACTTGCTTGAGCTCTGTTTTTGATGCCTGTTCTTTGGTGCGGAGGGCATGTACATTGATGGTTTGGCTCTTTCCGTTGCTCTCGTTGCAGTAGACGAGATCTTCGGCTGAGCCTGGCTGAGCGATGACAACCATTTCCCTGACGATAGCAGCCATCTGCCATCGTCCCAGCTTTGTGCCTTGGACCCAGTCCCATAATGATATGAGTCGGCTCGAGTCGGCAACGTATAGGTGGTTTGGCTTGGTAGCAGACAAGGCAAAGGCGGTGACGGCGGTGTCAGCTCTAGTGATTGGTAGTGCGCGAGCGAGGAGAGACGTTTCGGCGGTGTAGATCTGGACGGCTTTTGAGGTCGCAAGGATGATGTGCTGCTCGTCTGATGAGAAGACGGGATCTTGCGGCAGGAACCATCCTCCCTGTGCAGGCGATGCGTTCCACGGTGCGCGCCTCTTGTTCTTGGAATCCTTCTTATCGGCCTTCTCCGCCGTCTTCGGAGCTCTCGCTTCAGCAGTGTCCTGTTTGCTCGACTCCTTCTCCTTCTTCTCGATGCTCTTCTTGAGCTTCGCCTCGACCCTCTCCCGCCTGATCTGTTTCTTGGCCGCTTCGTCGGTAGCGTTCAACTGCGTAGAAGCAGGAGCTTGCGTAGTCGGCGTTTCGGTAGCGTTTGCTGCATCACGTGTGCCAGCCGGTAGGTTCGCCTCCGCGCCTTTAGTCCGGTCCTTCTTTGACTGCCTCTTCGGCTTTGTATGTGAAGATGTATCAGTTGGGCCTGCAGCTTCGGATTCTCCATTTGGCAGACCCTTCGATTGCGGCGTCGGTTCCGATGTGGGCGTGGTGGGTCTCGCTGGTATTACAACAGCAACGCTATTTGATCGTGGCATTTGCGACTTCGATTTTGACTTGCCTGTCGGCGTCTGGGTGGGTTGGACCTCTTGCACTGGAACAGCAACATCTTTCGGTGGTGTTTCAACAACAGCGCCGTTCGTTTGCGCCTTCCGCGACTTGGACTTTGAAGTCGACTTTGCTGTAGCTGTCTGAGCTTCCTTGACCGGTGCAGCTACTGGTGCAACAACATCCTCTCCAGCACCAGCATCTTGACCCGCTTCCCTCTGCCTTTTGGGTTTCCTCTGCGCCCCAACGCTCTCCCTCTTCCTCTTCAGTTGCGGGCTATTAGCATCTACCATATTCGGGCAGGCGCAATCGTCTCCAGAGAAAAGACGCGATGTCGATGGTCGGACTTCCGAAGCTCAAACCAAAAAGTTGAATGGCTGCAAATAATTTCGAGGCTAGTGTCTCACCGCCCGCGGCGCGCTAGTGCCGGTCGCCCTTGGCGCGTCCGACAACTTTCTTTGTGGACTATCACCCGGGCGCATCGCACAGCATTCAACTCTCCGTCACCCACGTCGCATACTCTCAAAACATACACACGCACACCCACCAACCCGAAAATGATTGTTCCTATCCGTTGTTTCTCATGCGGCAAGGTAACACTACCACCACCTACACCCACTGCAAGTCAAGGCGCATAACTAACCATACCCCACACATACAGGTCGTCGGCGACCTCTGGGAGAAGTACATGAACACGCTCAGCACCGACGTCGAAGAAGGGTAGGACCCCCACCACTCCCACTTCACTTCCACCATCCTTCCACTTCACTTCACTAAGCCATATCCCCATCACAGCGAAGCCCTCGACGCCTGCGGTCTCCAGCGCTACTGCTGCCGCCGCATGATCCTCACGCACGTGGACCTGATCGAGAAGCTCCTCAAGTACGTCCCCTCCTCCGAAAAGGCCGAGCACCAGCGCACCATGCGCGAGCACCAGCGCCAGCGCGATGCGGTTGCGTCCCGGGCAGGGGCTAACGTGTTGTGACTTACAGGTACAATGCGAGTGAGAGGGAGCAGGCGAGGGCGATGAGGTCGGGAAGATAAATGGCGCAAGTTTTGCACGACTGGGTGGGCAAAGGGGAGACCAGAGGCTGCAGAAGAGAAGTCTGGGATAATGTTTGGAGTATTGGGATCTTTGTGGGGCGTTTTGGGCGGGCAGTACCAGGCGACACCTTGACCGTCCTGGGGAAATTAATCAAACGAGGCCACGGTTGAAAAGACCTACCAGGCGTTGCAACTACAACAGCTCTTCCTGCGAAACGAATACTAAGTAACTCAGACACGTCCTCCATATAGACAAACCAACCCAGCACGTCCTAGCACTTCCCTTCCCAGTTTCCCTCAACCCACCCCGTCAAAACCTCCGTAAAACTCCTTCCCCCCTCCCAACTCTGCGTATCCCCCACGCCCACACCCACACCCTGATACTCCAGCGCCATAAGCAACCACTTCTGAATAAACTCATTGTACATGAGATCCACATGCTCCGGTTCCTGCGCGACGTCGGTTGCGTTGAACCCGACGACGGACTGCACGCAGTTGGGCACGTTGAAGAATTGGATGGGGGAGTGGATGGTGTCATCGCCGTTTGTGCCGGCGTCGTCGGTGGTGGTGTAGCCGGGGAACGGCTCGGGGTCTTCGGATGTGAAGGGAATTTGATTTTGGTTAGAGTTGATTTGGTATGTCTCGTGTGTGCTGGGTGTGTTGGCGAAGAGATGTGGTCTGTGGCGCGCAGCGTGGATTTCGGGGGGCTGGAGGAAAGCATTCTGGGCCATCATTTCCAGCATGATCGGACCCTCGTTGTTGAGAAGCTTGATCACTTGACTCGCAGCCTTATACGGCACGTCCGGAATATACCTAATTCCTGACGTGAATGGCGAGACGAGGAACTTGGTGTCTTTCGTAAAAGCCCCTTTGAAGATATCGAAGCGTATGCCGCCAGTGTTGGTGATGACCAGCGCTTTCTTTTCTTCCTTTTTAATGCGAGCAGACTTCGCTACTTCATCTGGCAACACGCGCGCTTCGATTAGGCTGAAGATGCTCTCATTGTGCGGATACGGGCGGCGACTAACCCAGTAGTCTTGTGGCGCGCAGCCATATTTGTGTGTGAGGTCGAGGGACTTGCGTGCTTTCCCAATAGCTTTGGACACCTTGAGACCATGCTTGGTGGGGAAGGATTTGGCGTCTTTTCCGGCGTGGTGATGCATGGAATAGAGGTTGTTGTCGATGTAGCGGCGGGAGAAGGTGAGTTTTGGGGATTGATCAGAGGGGGCACGGGGTGCGGCGCCGCTTTTACTGAGCCCGTTGATGCTCATGAAGCCGAGGGTCTCCATGTAGCGGCCGCTTTCTAGGGCTACGGATTTGGTGTCGAAGACTTTGAAGTCCTGGAAATTCGTTAGCTTCAAGTGAAAAAGGGGTTGGATAGTGAGATGCGAGCTGTTGGTGTTCTTACCCGAATGTGTGAATGGCCGCCGAAGAACTGGATGGGCGTGTCCCAATACGTTGAACGCAAGGTTTTGAATAGCAGTTTGTACTCGTCGGAGCGGATGTCGACGTGACCAAAAACGAGCACCAAGTCGACATCTTTGTCCTTGATGGCCTCCTTGAACCATTCTTCCTTGACGGTATCTTCTACCTTTTGCACTACGGTATTGTTCGCATTCCCCTCAAAGTTGAAGATGAAACCAAAGGCAAGAATCCGAATGCTTTGGTTCTTGGTAGTAAACTTCTTGTAGCGAGGCGCAAGCGGTACCAGTTTCGCAGACTTCGGGTCGTAGATGTTCAGATTTGAAGCAAGGTAGTTGCCCTTGAAGTCAGGGACTGTGTGGACGAACTCGCCTTCAGCAGTGTCGGCTTTGTAGAGCTCGTGGTTACCAGAGCAGATCAGATCGATGTGCTGTTCCTTTGCGATCTCGTAGGTGAATTTCCCACGCGGCTTGGATGAGTCGTAGATGGCGTTGCCCTCAACACGATCTCCCGTATCGATGATGAGGAGGTCTGAGCCATCTGCGTCGGCCTTGTCACGCATGTGCTTTGCAAACGAGACATAGTCACCCCAGTCAGCGGAGTACGATGCTCTGCGTAACAGTCAGCCCGCATATCCGCAAGAACAGCACATACGGTGATCTTGAGACGATGATGCAGTCTTGAGTCTGGCATGGAGAAGAGATGGCATACTCCTGAAGGTGACCACCCCACCAACCATGTATGTCGGTTGTGTGAAGGAAGTTTAGCTGTCCCCATGGAAGCTCACGCAAGGGCGCAGGCTTGGGCGGTGGCGCCTCTGGCTGGACACAGGACGCCCCTTTTAGAGCCGACAACAACCAAAGACCCCGCAACATGGTGAAGTATGGAGATTTCGTTGTTGCTGTCATGAATCTTGTACCAAGGTAGCCATGCAGGTACCAGGCACCAGTCCAAAGATAGTAGCCTAGGAGGCTGAAGGCTGTCTTGGTGGTGCTTTCCAAAGCTACAGTCGATTCAGCGAAGTCAATGGTGACTCCGGAGGGTGACCAAGTGAGAAAAGTGAAGAGACGAGGTCTCACTGGATCTGGGGTGAAGCACGAAGCGACGGCCAATCAGGCAGTGACGTCGCCGTGAATGGCAGCAGTGCAGGGATGTGGTCCGAGAACCCGTACATTTACATTTTCTACACACGACAACACCAGCCACCGCAACCATTGTCCCCAACAAGCACCCCTTCCACACGCAACTGTTCCCATCTCCCACCAAACATGGCTCGAGCCGCCGCATCTCGCGCAGCAAGCGCAAAGCCAGCGGCGACGGAGGTAAAGGCAAATGGCACTGGTACGTCTCAGCCACAGGCCATGATCGATTTCACACAGAAGCTGACTCTACGGCGCAATCCAGCACGAGGTGCGCGCGCAGGTGCTGCCACGAACGGCTACGCCGAGGCCGCCGACGAGATGGACATGGACGAGGAGCCCGTCGCGAAGAAGCGTAAGACGAACGCGTCAAAGGACAAGTCCGCCCGTACTGAGAAGCCGACAGCTGCGGCACGAGCGCGCGCGAAGAAGACGGAGACGGAGACGCCCGCGCCCGCGCCCACGAACGCGGTGAAGCGCAAGAAGGCCGACGAGCACGACGAGGAAGATGCGCCCGAGCCCGAAGCAAAGAAGACAAAGGTCGCCGCGCGCCCCAAGGCCAAGCCAAAGGCCGCACCAAAGGCAACAAAAGCAAAGGCGCCCACGCCGCAGATCGAACTCGCGAAGAAGGACGAGGACGAAGAGAGGACGGCCGTCTCCGACACGGAACAGCCTGCGCCCGTCGCGGAAGTGAAGACGGGCAACTGGGCGAACCAACCGACAGTCAAAGGACCGAGACGGCCGCGCGGACAGAAGAAGGAGATTGTGTCCGTGCGATACACCGACCCGCTGAAGGTCTTTGTCTTCGGAGAGGGTGCCAATGGCGAGCTGGGCCTGGGCGCGACACGCAAGGCCATCGACGTGAAGCGGCCGCGTTACAATGAACTCTTAAGCAAGCACGACATCGTCCGCGTAGCCACCGGCGGCATGCACGTGCTCGCGCTCACAAAGGACAACCGAATCCTGTCGTGGGGCGTCAACGACAGCGGCGCCCTCGGACGCGACACCAGCGAGGCAAAGGTCAAGACGCGCGACGTGGACGCCGACGACTCGGACTCGGACTCTGAGGACGAGACGGGCGGCCTGATCGACCTGGAAGCCACGCCCATTGCCATCTCCGACAAGCACTTCCCGCCAGACACCACCTTTGTCGACATCGCCGCCGGCGACAGCTGCTCCTTTGCGCTGACCACCGAGGGCGCCGTCTACGGCTGGGGCACATTCCGCAAGAACGAGGGCATCATGGGCTTCCAGACAAAGGACGACGTTGCCTACTTCCCCGTCTACATCGAGGGCATGGCAAAGGCCACACAGATTGCATGCGGCACCAACCACGTCTTCGCGCTCACCACCGACGGCCACGTCTACGCCTGGGGCAACGGCCAGCAGAACCAGCTCGGCCGCCGCCTCACCGAACGCAACCTCGCGGAAGGCCTTTTCCCCAGCAAAGTCGGCTTCCGCGAAAAGAAGGCCAGCCACAAGATCGTCTCGATTGCGTCTGGAGACTACCACGGCTTTGCTATTGCCGACGACGGCAACGTCTGGGCCTGGGGCGTCAACAACTTCTGCGAGACGGGTATCCACGACTACGTTGGCGACGACGATGCTCTCATTCTGACGCCCCGCGTCGTCGCTAGCCTCGTAGGCAAGAACGTCACCGCCATCGCTGCCGGTTCGCATCACAACATCGCCACCACAAAGGACGGCCAAGCGCTTGTCTGGGGACGCTGCGACGGCTCGCAAACGGGTCTCACGCGCGACCAGCTTTTGGCTATCAACGACGAGGAGAAACTCATGCTCAACGCCGGCAAGCCGAAAATTCTGATCGACCCGACGCCGCTGCCGGAGTTGAAGGACGTTGCGTTTGCGGCGTGTGGGCCCGATCACACGATTGTCATTGACAAAGCTGGCAAAGCACATACCTGGGGCTTCTCGGCGAATTACCAGACTGGGCAGGGTACGACGGACGATATTGAGGTTCCGACGATGATTGATAATACGGCTACGCGCGAGGAGAAGCTTACGTGGTCGGGATGCGGTGGGCAGTACAGCGTTGTTGCGAGCGTGAAGTAAGCGTGAGGGCAGCGGCTTGCCATTTTTCGACATCTACCTGAGGGTTTTCTTTCAGATTGGCATTCATGGCGTTTTTGAAGGGGCTGTGCGCATCAAATACACGGCAGCCTTCTGATTTAGCAAGTCTGTTCCCGAGCTTTGTGTTCTTTTTCGTATAGCAGTTGCCCGCTGAGGCTTAGATGGGTGCTTTTGAAGCACTCCTAATAGCAGACTTATATGGATCACTACACTCATCCTCAGAGATGCATGTTGCCGTGATAATGGAACACTTTTGCTCGTTTCTACTGATTTCCTGCTGGCAAGAGCTGGGTTCTTATCTTCATGCTTTCTTGTAGTGTACAACATATACTGAGAACCTCATTTCTTTGTGGAATATTCATCTCGGTCGTTGTGCGATACATGATGGTAACATCCAAATGGCGGATGCTTACCTAATCCAATGACGCTCGCACCCGCGCCGTCCAAAAGTTTCTCGACGCTCAACACCAGCAGCAGCGCATCCGCCCGACCACCACATACGTAACCTCCGCACGCCTAGTCAAAAACTCAGACACCTTCGCGCCCAACCTACCTTTTCCAACCTTCGATCCCCGCCATGCCTCCCAAGCAAATGACCGGCAAGGGCCGCACGCTCGCCGAGCCGAGCTTCGCGCAGTCGACACTACACGCTTTTACGGATAAGGAGAATAGGAGTGTTGTTTCGGCGATTGGATTGTTTGCGGTGAGTAAGATCTATGGGAAGAGGGGGAGGGATGTGTGGTGGTGAGGATGAGGAGGGATGTGGAGGTGGCGCAAGCAAATGAAGAGGATAACCGTGAGCAAAGGCTGACTTTACGTTGTAGATTGGTGTCGCGTTCTTGCATAGCAGCTGGAGCGAGATATTGCTGCCGGCGTAAAGCTCCCCGCAACAGGCAACGAACAAACAGACGAGGATCCGAACAGCGCAGCCGGTCACTTCAACAACCAACGATAAAGATCCGAGGACAAATGTGGTCCAAAAGAAGCATAACTCACCTCATGGCGAGGCAGCATAGAATCGGCGTTAATGACTCGGACTCGGACATGGTATATATAAGGTATCGCACGTCGAAATGACTTCCAAGACCCACCACAAGAAGGAATATGTACAACAGCAATGTATACAAACCCACCACACTACAATCGTATCAAAACCCTATTCCCCCTCTTTCCAATCCCTTCCTCAATCTGCTCGCCTAACAATACGTCACCTTCCTTCCTTTCCCCCAAGCACCCTGAAACCCCAAACGCATCCACACACGAAACCTGCAACACCGCCTCACGTACCAAGCCTGTGACAGAAAAGCTTGGTACATAAAATGCTCGCGAATATTCAAACGCTTAATGCAGCACATTTCTTCGCGATCGTGTGCGGGAATGAGGCTGGAGTGTGTGCGATGCGATGCGACTGGGATTGGTGTGTTCAAAGGTAGATGGGATATGCGGCTGATTCACACGTGGGAAATCGGAGTGGTGTGATACTTGCGTGGTCGAGGGTAGGATGGGGTGTGAAAGTGCCGATTCGGGTGCATCCGCTGCTCGACGGACGGGAGTGCTCGGTGATGTGGACTGTGTATGTGAGGATGCAGAGTGAGATTAGAGTGTTGGTGGAATTGCTTGATCTGACTGCAGAAGCGCTGGCGACGCTCATGGTACACAGTATATTTGTAACTACGGTACGCCTGATTACAAGGCACATTTTGTCCAAGGAACACAGTAAGCTATTGAAAAACCCACGAGTGTGATTCCTTACTGTAGGATCAGACTACTGCAACTCGTCTAGACATATCACCAGTCCAAGAATCAGGTCATGTTGCTTTCTCATACTCATTGCTAGATTACATCTCATTCATACATAGCTATAGCTAGCCCGCCAACGGACGCTCAACAGTCCGGCTGTGAAAGGAGAGAACAAGTATGCTCGCTAAATAATATCAAAACTGCAATGTTATGCAAAGGGCGCGAAGCCCACCAAAAAAAAAGACTCGCCGATATGATATGCGTGTAGATGCCGTGCCGCCAAAAGCAAAAGCCAAAAACCAAAGAATAGCAAGGAAAAGGATGTCGTAGCACTCGCAATGATGCTGGGGTATCTTCTAGTTCTATACTTCTCGGACCCAAACCTAAATTCACGTGTTAGCACAACGCTCGGTCAAGAGTTCAAGAGTAATGACAAGACTCACCTCCAACTTGGCCATCTCACTATTCTCCCGTCTCGCCAACCCCTTAGCCGTCTGAATCGCCATGTCCAAATCATCCTGATCGGCCATGGTAATCATATCCCCATCGTCCTCAAACTCCACCTTGAAGTTATTCCGCACGCCAAACTTCTCCTTGATACTCTGCCAGAACTCGCGCATCGTCGTCTCCTCCTTGATAAACACGTAGCGCGTGTCCCCAGCGTGGACTTTGACTCTGATCTTCGTGCTCTGCACGACCCGGTTGCGCGTCGTGTTGGAGCGCGCGGGCGAGCGCCGCCGCGACTTGGCGCGGTTGGGCATCATTTCGAATTCCGCGTCGTCGAGGTCGCTGCCGTCGTAGTCGTCTTCTTCGTCTTCTTCTTCGATGTACGCGGGGCGTCTGGACTGCTTGGAGCGCGCGCCCCGGCTGCCGCGCGGGTTGTAGTCTTCTTCGTCGTCGTAGTACTCGTCGATGATGTCGTCGTCGGTTACGCGGCGCCGCGGCTTGTAGTCGCGTTGCTGGCGGTTGCGCTGGGATTCGGAGCGGTTGGGCGCTGGCCGCTCGGAGGCGGAGCGCTGGGTGCCCTGGCGGCGAGGGGTCTCGCGGGACGAGTCGATAGGTGTTTGCTGCTGGTCAAACGCGGCGCGTCCAAGGTTTAGGGGTTGAGGCTTGGGGCCGCCGCCTCGTACGGATTGTGCGCGGCTCATAGGCGCGTCCGAGCTGCCGGCGCTGCTGGTTCCCTTGCGGCCGTCTGCCTCTGGGGGTGGCGTTGGGGGGAACATGTTGCGGCTGATCGGGGGTTCGGACTGCTGGCGCGCTCTGCTCTGGAGTTCGGGCTTCACTAGGTTGGTGGCGGCGAAGGAGAGCTTCTCTTCTGGCCTGTCGTCCTTTGCGACCTGGCTGACCTTCTTGATTTCGGAGCCAGCGAAGCCAGTGAAAGCATTGGCTCGGTCGGACGCAGCAACAAGACGTGCCTTTCCGAGGTAGTCTTTTGTCTTCAGGTTCTTCACTTTGGCTTCATTAGGTCGATAGACTATGCCAACGGGAATGGAGAAGACGGTGTAGCCCTAACGCAAGTCAATTGACGGTTCGATGCGAGGTTTCACGGCACATACCTCTGCAGCTTCATTAATAGCTTCGTCGATAACGTCGTGGTCCGGCACCACTTTCTCCTTTGCGGCAAAGGACAAGTCCTGGAGACCAGCATCTCTCTGTTGCAAGTAGATGTAGCAGAGACCGCGGTTGAAGAGAACTTCGCACGAGTATAGCTTGAACTTCAAGCCTAATTGTTCGTAGTCGATGTTGTTGTTGCCGCGCAGATACAGAAGCGTGTCGTTAAAATTGGCGAGCGCTTCCTCAAAGTCTCCCATCAGGAAATTGGATACACCCTGCTGAAAGTATGCGACCGCGAGGTACTGGTCCAGACGCACAGCGCGCTGGTAGCAGTCGACCTGTTCATTCGTCAACTCGGCTCACGCATGCGACCTGTCCTACACCTACCGCTTTCTCATGCTCGCCGAGTGTCGCGTGGATGACACCGCAGTTGAACAAGATCTTCGATGTGTCCGAGATGCCGTCAAAGCACTTCAATGCCTCGTCAAACTCGTTGTTGTCGTAGCTGGCGAGGGCTGCCACCCAGGTCTCGATTTCCTACCCCACCATGAGCAATTGACTCGAAGGGAAGGCGCATTGGAGGGAGCGCAAAGGGAAGGCACGCACCTGCTTCAGAGACATGACGAGTGTTCTTCACTAGTTACCCGGCAGTATGGTGTCGTCAAGCCTCAGTGAGCTGATCCCCAACTCCTCGGTACGGGAGAGGTGGCGGTCCAGTCCGGGTGAAGCGCGTTCAAGTATACAACGTTCCTCCTCTTCGGCCAGATTACAGCGTAGCCGCCGGGGCTATATAGCTTGCGCGACGTCAAGAATTACTTGCTTGCTAGAGGAGGGCCGCCTCAATTAATATCCAGACAGACGAGGGGCAATGGTGGTGGTGCGCCGAGAAACGATTGTACTGCGTGCGTCTGTTAAGGCACAAGTTGGAGGGTCGGACGTGTGAGGAAGAAGGTTTCGCGGACACGAACTTGAGGAGAGACAGGACGTGGCAGGGAATCTGCGGGCGGTTGCAGGATGGCACAGGTGGGGAGATGAAATCTGAGTCCCAGCGCGTCTGAAGACAAGCCTTGGCTGGCACCGCGCCTGCGGACAGCCTCTGCTGTGATTGGCTACATGCATCGTGAAGCCGCATCCACAGCGGTTACAGGCTCCCCCAAGTCGCCGCAATCCAGCCTGCGCCAGCGCGACACCACCAGCCCATTCGATGGCTCGCGAGATGTCCAACAATTCTTTGATGCGCGCTCAGCCTACAAAATGCTCCGTAAGACACCAACATTTACTGCGCTGCAGAAGCCATCGTCATCGTGCTGCTGCGATCGCGGGCGGCCCCGTTTGAGAAGTGTAACATCCATGGATGCGACCAGGCGACTGAGACATCCACGTGACAGCGCCTCACTGCAAGCCACTCAATCGATAGCCTCGGGCTGCCAGGCATGAACGCATGAACCGTCTGCCTTGCAAAGTCCGTGTCCAGGCATTCGTAGTTTGAGCCTAGTTTTCAAGGTGCATGCTTTGGAGATCTACGACCAGAGTTTCGGCATTATTCGCATCGCACTTCATCTCAGAGCCTCATTCTACCTTGGCGTGCCAATCGCTCATAGCATACCGCGGTCACGCTGTTCCTCCCTCTCCTGCCAGACTGTCTTGCCGGAGCACGAGCACACCGTCTTGTCGTCTGCAGTGAGCATGGTCAGCATATCCCACCAATCTCTGGTATGAAAGGGCAAGAAAAGCACTTACTATCCCAAACGCCTGCACTCCGTGCAATGACTCCCACTAGCGTATCCGGATCGTTCTTTTCAAACTGCAAAACGTCACACCTAATCCAGCCACGGCACCCGCACACGAGTTTCACTCACCTTTCCGTCCTGCTCTCGCGACACCACGATGCTCCTTCCGATCATTTCCCATATCTGGATCGGCTTGTCGAGGAAGACTGCACCAACACCTCCCTTTCCTACCTCCACTGTACCAAAGATGCCGCGAGCTGGTTTGTTTTCTTTCTGTGCTTTGAGGGCTTCCCAGATACCGCCGGTGGATTCGGGGCCCTTGGAAATGTCTCCTGACACTCGCACGGTGGCATGGTAGGTTCCAGGAGATAGCCCTCGTATGCTGAGGTCGATGATAGTCATGCTCGGAGCAACTTCGACCATGCGCACGAGTCCTCGCACTTTGTTCTCTACGTGAGTGGCATGTGACTCCAAGATACACACAGCGGCGCCTGGAAACCGTGGTCAATCTTCACACGTGTTGTGTAATCGATCAAGTGTACTCACTGTCTGACTTGCCGGATCCTCGTAGAATTGCATCGCGACCAGTAGACTGAATTGCTTCGACGATTGCTGAAGGTGCAGCCGTGCCTTCGATGGCGACCAATTGATCTTTCAGATTCGCTGTAACTTTGTTGATTCCTACCTTCGATCAGTCGAGATGACGTGCATGGCCGATAGCGCTCGTACCACCCAACTCGTAGAGCGGCCTCTCGATATCGCGAATGCAAGATTCGCAAGTCATCGGCACCGCGAAGATGGTCTCAAAGACAGGGACCGTCATGGTGAGAAACGCTGACGTATGAATAGGTTGGCGAATCTGATTGTGAAATGTATTGAAGATTTGAGCAAGATATTGGTGCTCGACTTGTTCGCTTTGAAATCGCTATTGCCCGCCGCCGAACCCTGGTCAGTTGCACGTGATTGCGCTGCGTTCCGCGAAATTGTCCCACGGCCTTGGCATCTCGACCTCGACATCAAGCCAGCCAAAGACGCCAACGCCGTACCTCACCAGGAAGACGGAAGGACTCGTGATCGAGCAAAAAGAGCCGACGTGAAGCACACACAGGCCATTGGCCTCACACCTCCACAATGTCCCAAACAATAGGCAAAGTACTTCACCACCGGACTTCCGCATCCCAGTCCCCCCTCTAACACCACCCAGACACGCTTCGCATACGCCCGCTCCTGGCACCTCGTCGACATCGGCAGCGACGCCCGCGCCCTCGGCCGCGTTGCCTCCGCCATCGCCCTCACCCTAATGGGCAAACACAAGCCCATCTTCGACCCATCCACCGACTGCGGCGACTACGTCGTGGCCATCGACTGCGAAAACATCCACGTCACCGGCAAAAAGCGAACACAGAAACTCTACCGCACACACACCACCCGGCCAGGCAGCCTCAAGGAGATTAACATGGACCGCATGATTGCAAAGTGGGGCGGCGGCGAGGTGCTGAGGAAAGCTGTGAGCGGCATGTTGCCGAAGAACCGGTTGCGCAAGGAACGACTGGCGCGATTGAAGACGTTTGAGGGGCGGGGGCATCCGTATGGAGAGAACATACTGCGGGTGGAAAACGGAGGGGGGCAGGGGATTGGGGAGCATATTGTGGTTAAGAAGGCGTTTGCGGAGGCGAGAGGGGAGGCACAGGAGGCGCCGGTGTTGTGATAGTAGAGGGATGGAAAGAAGAATAGGAGATGTATATATACCATTGGAAGATTGATGCGTCACGCGATCTATGGCGCCAAATAGCGGAGTTGAGTGTTTGTAATATATTGGGATATGAGGAATGAAGTCAAGCTTTGCATAAGCGCGAGTCGAAGGCTCTAGGTCTTTCAGTGTGCCGTGCATGTATAAATGACCCATACAGATCGGCAATTGATTCGAAGACTCCGATTACGAAGTTCAGACGCGATGGACTTACACTTATAAGTATCAGGTATCAGCATAGCGAGCATACAGTTTTGGTATTAAACTCGTTCTACACAGTACTACTCTCCGCCTTTACTAACCCCCCGTCAAAACAACTCATGTGGTATCATATTCTACTCTCAACATTCAGTCGTCCCCTAGAAAAGCAAAGTGCGCCAGATGCTATGTACAGACAGCCGTGAGATTAGTGGGCGAAGCAAGGAAATGACCAGAAGGTTTGCCTTCACAGCTTCGACTTGTTACCCTTACGAGTAACCGTGCACTCAATCAGACCATTGGGGTCAGACTGAGGAGCAAGCACTGTCGCGTCCTTGCCGAGATTCTTGATGTCTTTGTGCCACGAGAGATCTATATCAAATTAGCAACTTCGTCTCCAAATGTTCGCAAAACGCAATGAACTCACCAATCTCGAAGTAATGCTTATTTGGCAGCGCATAATCCACCGCCTCAATCTCCGGCACCGTCGCCAAAATCCGATCACACATTTTATACATGGTCGCCTGTACACTCGCGCTATCATCTTCCGCGAAAATCTTCATCGTAATATCCCTCGCCGCCTTCCACGCGGCATTGAAATCCACTTTCCCGGCCTCACTTGCATCCTTGAACGTCTTCCACAACCATCCCGCCTCAATGTCTGTGCTGAGAATACGATCCCACGTCTCAGGCAACTTGGTGAACTCGTCGCGATGGAAGCCGTGGAACGCTGACCCAGTGCTCTTCAGCACAAGCAGCTTCTCGATCTTGGAGCGGATGGAGACGCCCTCGTTGCCTTTTGTGACGGACTCGACGACACGGATCTCGTTGCCGTCGCGGTAGAAGGAGTGCGGGTGTGGCTTGCCGTCGATGCTCATGCGCGTCCAGCGGTGCTGGATGATTTTGACGTGGCAGGCATGGATGTGCGGGTATTTGTTGACGAAGTGGTCGCCGATGATGGCGGCGAAGTGCTCGGGTGGGTCGATGGGGTGCTGCTTTGCGAGGATGTAGGTTGTTTGCTTTTGGGTGTCGGTTGCGACGACGACGGAGTTGTCGGCTTTGGTGTAGCTGGGGAGTGTTAGAATGGGATGTTGGAAAGTTCAGGGTTTGGCGTACGATGTGTCGATGTCTCCTTGGAGGAGGATGCGGACTGTTTGCTCGACGACGGTGTGGATGCCCGTCCTGGGGTCCTTATCGACCTTGTACAGGCGGACATTGTCCTTGCCGTAGCGGGCGTACGAGAGCTGAGACATGGTGATTGGAGCTATGCTGAAGTGAACTTTGGTGTATGAGGTGGCAGCTAAATGGTCAACTGAAGCCAGGTGTGAGTGGAGGGCGGTGTCAATGACGGACAATAGAGACAGTTATATGGTCAGTCAACGAGGTCTTATCTGATCACCATTGACGGGGTGCGCCGAACTGCACGGAGTTGCTTTTATTGATTACGGCTTGCGCGAGCTCTGGACGACCGACATAAGAGGCGGCCAGACATGCGCTTCATTCGTTGAGCTGGCCATCGGCGACCTCCGCACATAGAGCTCCAGGATAACGGCTGCTAGCGAACAGAGCACGTGATGGTCTCGGGAGAGCTCCCCACACCTGGGTCAGGTATAGGGAAGAGACGACAAGCTCAATGGTCATGTGAATCAGTCCTGGGCATATCAGCTCAGTATGGAGAAGTTACAGCATTGGAGATGTGAGCATGCAGCAGCTGCGGTAGGGCGGTAATGCGGGTCACTTGGAGAGATGGCTCGGGCGCTTGTATGGGTCCCACTCGCGGGCAGCGTCCATGCCATGGCCCGCGTCGACGACCGTCTTCCAAGTTACACGTTAGAGACCTGTTCCCGTCACGCTGAGCTCTCACTGTCTCTATCCGCCGAACACGCTCACTAGCACGAATCACGAGACTGCCCGCGCAGGTCCCTCCGCTCCTTCCTTCCCAGCCACACCCCGCCTCAACTCACCTGTGCCTGCTATCGCACTCTCCGCCCGACACCCCTCCAACTGACAGACGGCAGCTCATGCGGCACGAGCAACGCAGAGCCGCAGTAGAGACATGCGATGCGGATGAGCAGCCCGCGGTTCAGGCTCTATGACGGACCAGGGCTCCCTTCTTGCGCCCAGTCGAACTAGAGATGGCCGCGCACAGTCAGTCGCTTCGGCGGCCGCGAGCCTCATGTCGCGGGGCGGGCAGTCCTCGTACGCGACTGCGAATCCGGGGCCGGGCAGCTTCAATTCCCAGCTGACACCCACGACCTCGGGCGATGGCAGACTGCGCCCCAGCTTCGACATGCACGCCATCACAATCGCGGACAACGACAACACCACGAGCGAACAGCGCCAGGCCGACCTGCAGGACCAGATTGAGAAAGAGACCAAGATCAAGATTGGCTCGGAGAACCTGCTGGAGGCTTTGAACGCGAAAAATGCCAAGAACGACCAGCGGAGGCAGGTCGAGGAGCAGCTGAGCATATCCAACAGGAAGCTGGCTCAATTGAAATCCGGGCTAGCTGCAGAGATACAGAGAGCCAAGGAGGTCAAATCTCCACCAGCCGATCCTCAAAGCAGGCTATCATATCTCTTCCGCAGGAACCTCTCGCGCTCGCCGTCACGGCACGTCGCAAAGAAGGAGGAAGAGCCAGACGAAGAGACAGAGTCTCCAACATTTGTCTTGGCCGAGATTCTGCAGGCATTGGAGATGCAGGGCATGCTGCCCGAGTACTATGTGGAGCGAGCCAATTCTCTGGTCTTATTGTTCAAGCGGCATCCCACTCTCAAGTACGACCTCGCCTGGTCCATCTTTGGCCTTAGGATGCAGATGATGCTTCTCAGCGACAGCCGCGAGGTCGTAGCAGCTGCCTATCGGGTCATGCGCTATTCCTTCACCGATCGCAAGTCACTTCGCACCATTCGAGCACTTCACACCGACTATCTGGTCATCTTGTCATTAGTGAAAGAGGGGAAGGCTAGTGTGGAACGCGAGCAGGCGATGAAGTTTGTCCGCGCCTTTCTAGACGTCAAGGGTGGAGTCGAGGAAATCACGCGTTCTGTGGTTCGAATTGTTGTTGCAGTTGCGGAACACGCAGACGACCGACTGAGGAACATCGCCATCCTGACTCTGACCGAGATCGTCGTTCGCAAGCCATCTCTTCTGGTCGATGCTGGCGGTATGGGCGTGCTCGCAGACGCCCTCGGTGAAGGCAGTTACCACGCGGCTGAGAGTGTCGGTACCTCTTTTCTGTATCTTCTCGACACTCCTCGAAGACGCCGACTCTTGCGCTCCGGGCGCGAGTTGGAGGCGCCCTTTGCAATGTTTACGGATGCAAATGCCATCCATGGCCATCTACACGAGGAGAAGCTCAAGGCCAATGCCAAAGTCATCGCCTCTTTGCTGAGGAGCTGGCCCGGACTCCTCACGTTATGCATGAACGATTTCCTTCCACTTCGATCTTTGCTTCTCTCATTACAGATACCAACGCCACATGTTCGCAACATCATTTTAGAACTACTCTTCGACCTTCTCCGCATCAAACCTCCATCTTGGTCATCTTCTTTCCTTGCTGGTCGAAGGCTCACGACTTACGGGCGCGTTGCGAACCTCAAAAATCAACATATCAAAGATGTCTCGAGCTCTGGAGCCGAAGACAACACCAACAACTGGAGTTTGCTGGATCACTATGTTTCGGTAGTTCTTGCTGCCTTTCTGCATGCAGGTCTTGTGCCGGCATTGCTTCTTGCTGAGAAAGACTCGTTGACTCAGGCCTTGAACCGCAAGACGGTACTGTTGCTTGGAGAGGTGTTGAAAATGGCGAACGAGCTTCTGCCACCAACCTGGAGTGCTCAACTTCAGGTCTTGCCACAATTGCTTCACTCGGCTGCCAGGTTCCGGTCGGAAGACCGCTTCAATGCTATTGGTACCATTTATCAGGTGGACAGCGTAAACAGGACTCTATATCGGTCAGGACCAACGTCTCTATACACGAACAAGGGTACAACCAACACGGACAAAAGTGAGACCACTCGGCAGACCGACGCGTCCAAAGTGCAGATGGACGAGCAAACTTTTCGGAACCTTGTGATAGAAACACAGGTGCCGAACACTGTGTCGTTCCAGAAATGGAGATGGGACGTCATTCTCACCATCATTGAGGGTCCCTTGCTGAACGCCAAGCGGCTGGACGAGGCCATCAAGGTCACAAAGTTTGTTCATCGACTGCTGGGCTTCTACCGCCCATTCAAACATCGCTTCTCGATGGTGAAAAACACAAAGCCAAATCAACGATATGTTCGAGCCGGGTGTGCGTTGATCAACACTTTGCTACAAAATCCTGAGGGCGCCAAGTATCTCGGCGAGAGCAAGTTTGTCCGTCAGCTTGCAGAGTGCTTATCTCACTTTGATCGTATGAGTGGCTTGACTTCCGAGTCACCGATCTTTGAGCCAGACCGGATGAACGAGACACTTACGGGCGGCTACTTTGCGCTGTTGGGTGCTTTTACCAAAGACACCGTTGGCATTCACATCTTGGAGCGATGGAGAGTCATCAATATGTTCTACCACATCGTTGAGCTCAACGACCGCGATGACCTTATCAAGACTCTTTTGAGCAACATGGACTACAACCTCGATGGCCATATACGTATCATTATATCGAAGGCCATGACATCCTGTTCCAAGGAGATTAGAATTTTTGCGACCAGGCTACTGCGCAAATACGCCACGAAGCCGATGCAGCTCACCAACTCGTTGGGTGTGGCAGAATGGGCCATTAGGTTGCTCGTCACGCAGCTGTATGATCCTGATGTTGAGGTCTGCGAAGTGGCAATTAAAATTCTGGAGGAGGCGTGCAACCAGACCGAGTCTCTGGAATTCGTTGTCAAGTGTCGTCCGGCATTGGATCATTTGGGCGAGATTGGTGCTCCGTTGTTACTTCGGTTTCTATCAACATCGGTAGGCTATCACTACCTCGACGGTTTGGACTACATCACCAGAGAAATGGACGATTGGTTTCTGGGGCGAAACGATTCTTACGTGGCTGTGATCGAGGCATCAATGGCCCGAGCACTTGCGGACATTCCGGAAAAACCAGCAGCTCAAATGTCCTACGACGACGCACCGGAGAATCCTGAATATGGATTCGTACCGCCGCATTTCTACCGCGAACTCACCAGAACAAAAGAGGGCTGCAAATTGCTCAGGCAGAAGGGGCATTTCGATGAGTTTGTGGCCAGCATTCGTGACTTTGCCATGGAAGACGACGATGCGGAGATCATCCTCAAGGTCAAGGGCTGTCTTTGGGCAGTGGGTAACGTTGGTTCGATGGAGCTCGGTGCTCCGTTCCTCGAGAGCTCTGACGCGGTGCAATGGATTGTGAAGATCGCAGAGGAATCTGAAGTCATGTCACTGCGAGGAACCGCATTCTACGTCCTAGGTTTGATCTCCCGCAGCTTGCACGGACAAGAGATTCTGCTCGAACATGGCTGGGACGGCGTCGTAAACGATGCAGGCGAAGCATTAGGGTTCTGTCTACCATTGAATTTCCAGCGGCTTTTCTCCGTAAGTTGCATGAAGCATAGACTCCTGGCCAGAGCTTACATGTAGCAGATGACGTCGTGGGTCCCAAAGGCGGACAACATCAGCTTGAAGCGCAAGGCTGAGGTCAAGGTTGCAATCACGGACAATGACCCAGTCAATGCCCGTATACTGAAGCTTGCTACCGACCTGGGCAACACCGTCCTAGCGAAGAAGGCCGCAAATGACCTTCAGGCGTTAGTACCACCTTCTTCAGTTGTCTTTTGCTGCCCACTAACACAGCTACCGCAGTATTAAGTCAAAGAAGGTACCGGGCTTCAGCCGGCCATCGATATTCCACAAGGTCATGCAAATTCTGGAGGCACACCACTTCCGCCTCCCCGCATGCCGTTTCGTTCTGGATCTGTTCGACAAGCGTGTGCTACAGCAAATAGTGCTCGAGGAGGAAGACGAGCAAGAAGACGACGACAGCAGCGAGTCAGAATCAGACTCCGAGTCTGAGAAGGAGGACATTGTCGGGCTCATAGCCGCAAAAGCATTGTCGTGATGTATTACTCAGGATGCAACAAGGGTTTCTGCTCTTGGCGTTTAGGCGCCGAAAAGGTAAGTTTATTGTACACTAGTTTCCGGCGGCTCAAGCGTTTCCAGAGGTTATTTCGGGGGCGCATACGCACATGGCATTCTTCTTCCATGGTACCTGCTGGGCGCTCCGGCACGAGACCCACATGGCTCGAACCACATTTGGAGTATATACGCGAAAAAAGGATCACAGGAGTGCGATGCGGGCAAGTAGTATACCAAGTCAACATCGAAAGTCGCATTGAGAATATGAAGGGGTCATTAGACGTGTTGTTCGTCCGTTGCGGAACAAGTTGCCGCACAGTGGTGAGCTGTCTTTCAATAATGCAGACACACGAGCATGTGCCCCGCCTCCGCCTCATGTGCGTCACCAAGGGTCCCTCATCGGCAGTCGGCCACATGCGTTGACAGCCGCTAGGTACGTACCGGTGCTGTGTTCTGATTGGCCTACCGCACACCTTGAATTGATATGTATCCATGACGCGTGCAAGCAGCAAGCCGGTGAAGGCCGCGCTCGACTTGCATGCACATGTACACGGGGGGGTACACTTTCCTGTACACTTTGCCTTGAGGTTTTCATTGAGGCGTTCAGTGGATGTGTTCGGGCTTGGCACCATGTGATGAACGATTGCTCTTCTCTCGCTACCATTTTGAAGATAGAAGACCCTTTCTTGGAAGTACAGCACGAATTTTGCATAAAGGGGGGTGAGCAGAATTGCCGTCCTTCGACAGACCTTTATCGAGCACATGAAGCACACAACTGAGCAGACGTATGGGCTTCGTTCTCAAGGACCGTGCGCAATTCATACCGCTTTGTCCGTGATTGGTTAGCGAAGCCTTCGATTTGCGGGCAAAATGTCGATGCCAAAGTCAGCACACTGTGGCATACTAATCGGGTGCCTCGAAACGGCATCCCAGTCATGATGCAGCGAAACACCAGGCTGCGTGTATTGGATTGGATCGGTCGATCCTGCGTATATCCGCAATGGATGACCTCTGCACTCTCGCGCGCATTATTGATTCGAGACCGTTGCCATACTTCCTCTGGTCGCTCCCACCAACACTTCTGCGACCCTAACCACGCCCACGCCCCTAGCGCTATTACCGTTGCCACCCAGGACCTTTATTACTCAACGTAGCGGCTTGTCAGGCCTGCTGTCACAAGTCGTTGTGTCGACCTTCACTCTCGCATCGTCTCCAATTAAACGACACGACTCCCCGCTCAGATTTGGTATCAATCCCAGTTCGAAGACACCACGACACCCGTCTGCCGTGACGCCCTCTACTCCAGACCTCCCGCGACCGCCCACCCACTCCGCCGTTGGACCCGTAGCACAGGGCCTGCGACAGTTCATGGCCACTCGAGCGCTCGCACACTGCACTGCCTCTACATGAATCGGCAAAGAAGGAAAGGAGGCTCTATCGTGAAAAGCGTTGAGCAGTCCTTCAAACCCCGCGCGCCACTGGAAGACTTCATGGTCGCCGATGGGGCCTCGGCAGAGTCTCTGGAGGTTGCGGCTCTAGACGCCCACCGCGATGCGAGACAGCTGGTCCGTCTCATACAATGCGTCCGGTGTTCACTGCCCCTCAACACACCCGTGACGCTTCCCTGCGGACATACCGTCTGTCGTGGGTGCCTCCCCGCACCCGAGCCGCGTCCGAACATCTCGTATCCAAACACCCCTGATCGACTCACTGGCATTGCATGCCCGTTGTTGGGATGTGGGGCCGAGCACGCGTCAGCCGAGTGCTCTGTAGACGTAACATTGACCAAACTCATGGAGTCTATAGATTCGGAGGTAGCGCAGCACAGACCCACCGCGGAAGACACACCGACGCTCCTCGAAGAAATACTGCAATACGATGGAAACACATCAGAAGAAGAGAAGGATCGGACAAGCGAGAAGGGCCACCATGAGGTGTTACACGGAGGACGCCTCGCGGCGACTTTCACCATGGCTACGATGGGCATACTGCGATATAGTTCTGAAGTCGAGTACCACACCATGTCGGCAGATGGAGACACCTACGAGGCCCTAGACACTACACTACTTGAGCGCCTGCAGGATGCGACGCAAAAAGAGCTGGATTGTTTGGTGTGCTACAATCTGATGCTGGATCCAACAACCACATCATGTGGTCACACATTCTGCAGGCGATGCCTTGCACGCGTCATGGATCACAGCAACATCTGCCCTTTCTGCAGGCGAAACCTCCACGTTCCAGCCTCCCTGGAAAACCAGTGTGGAAACGCCATTCTCAACTCCCTGTTGCTCGGATTATGTCCAGAACTCATCATGGCGCGCGCTGCAGCCCTGAAAGCCGAAGAGCAAGCTGGCGACAACATCCACACCACGCCCCTCTTCATCTGCACACTTTCACTCCCGGCAATGCCCACGTTCCTGCACGTCTTCGAGCCCCGGTACCGTCTCATGATGCGCCGCGTCATCGAGGGAAACAAGCAATTCGGCATGGTTCTGTACAACCGCACATCCGCCCCCCAAGGCGACCTCGGCGAATGTCCGTTCCTCGAATACGGCACGCTCCTCGAAATCGTGAACCACGAGCTCCTGCGCGACGGCCGCAGCTTCATCGAGAGCCGCGGCATTGGGCGTTTTAAAGTGCGCGACCACGGCATGCTGGATGGGTATAATGTTGGTCGCGTGGAACGTATCGAAGATGTGAGCCTCGCGGAAGAAGGCGCGCTTGAGCAGCGCGAAACGACAATGGCGCGCGACTATGCGGAAGCTTTCTTCCGCGACCAGCCGCAGGAACAGTTACCCACGGACATTGCTGTCGAAAGCTTGTCGACGCAACAGCTTCTTGACAGCTGCACGTCCTTTGTACGTGAGATGCGCGAGGCTAGCGCACCGTGGCTCCGGGAACGCATCATACAAGTGTACGGCGAACCGCCCGAGGACCCGGCGCTGTTTCCGTACTGGTTCGCGAGCGTGGTGCCGATTGTCGAGGAGGAGAAGTACGTTTTGCTGCGGACAACGAGGGTGCGCGAGCGTCTAAAGATTGTGTATTCGTGGATTGGGCGGATTAGGGGGCAGCGATGGTAAGTACCTGATTCCATCTTTTATGATTTATGACTTTTGTCGCGGCGCATATCGCACTGCTGGTGGACCGAAGAATACAGAGCAATGTGACACAGCATTGATCAACGGCGATCTGCGGTGCATAGCCGTCCGTCCCGTGAATTTGGTCGGTCACATCCTGCGTGGTGATGACGATATGACCTTGCATGTTCACTACGCTGTACCCCGCGAAATGTGTATCTGCATCCGCACACTCAAACTATCAAAAATTTAGAATAAATGCTAACAAAGCTTCTAGGTCCGCAGGTAGTGCATGCAGCATCCTCTGACTCGCTGCTCTATTCGCAATCGCCATCGCCTGCATTCTCTATCCGCCTCCCCGCCACAACGAATGAACCACCCACCACAAACTTCCTCCATGAAAATCTACCCTACCTTTGCCACGAAATTTGATACCGCCAAACCAACCTTTTCCTTTCTCTATCATGTCCAGTTTTTGTTTCTTGCGTTTACTATCAGCATATTCTTCGCTTCTCTAAAGATTACCCCCTTTCAGGAGGATCGACGGTGCCATCCGTTGTCCATGTTATATGTGTTCTTTTGAATGACGAACCCAGAGGCTAGTCTGGGAATTATGGGGCTGCGATATATTTTGTCTTTGTTTGAGGGGTTTTTGGGAATCGGAAAACGGGCATGAGCGGTGGTTTTGCATTGATGGAGTTCATTTTGTTGCTGAATTATGGGGAGGCAAGAGGATTGTGAGAAAGGAGAAGGCGCAGGCTGTAGATAAATGAGAGATGATGAGATGAAATGTGGATATGTTGTTTACGACTCCCGAATTGTACTCGTGTTATTGCGATGCAAAGTCTACACCGTAGCTATTATTGGTTACTTACGCTGAGACAGACAGAACAGAACATTATGATAGCTTCTATCGCAACATCGCTTCTCGTTTTTGAACCACAATTCACGCACTGATGACCATCGCACTGCACAGTGATAAGAAATGAGTCAATTCTGGAGAGCAACAAAACTTCACTCTTTCGCAGAACAAGAACGACGCAAAGAAATCTTCTAGCATTAGGCAGATCTATAGAGGTAGCTATAGAGTACAAGCTGCGAGACTTGTAGACTTTTCAGTCGCGTGTGGCGGTGTTTAGCTTAGGTGACGGTTTTGTTGTTCCTCAGAGTTGTCTCATTTTTCCCTACGGGGTGGTGATCGATGCACTGCGAGCTGTGCACACAAAGTGGCTGTGTAAGATGACTATCCAATGCCAGGTGCGCCCGCTTCAGCCTGGTGCATACGAACACATGGGGCTTAATGGCTCAGCCTCTTTCCTTCATATCTCTGTGTCCTCACACACCCCTTCAATATCGCAATTCATTCCACATTCCATGCAGCTTCGTTCTTGTAGTACCTAGGCGGCTAGTGGTGCATTCGTTCGCCTGACATGGAGGTCCTCTCTGGAGCCGCCAGTGCAATAGCTGTTGCATCCCTCTCGATACAGCTCATCCAGTCTATCGCCTCGATCAAGGCATTCATACGCGACGTGAAGGGTGCTTCAAAAGAGCTGGAAAGACTCGCCAGTCTACTTGACCGACTCACTGCTTTGTTAGAGGACGTGCGCAATGTCATGGATCGGCAGATACACCTCCAGGGACAACACTTCCCCGCACCTTCAATAACGATCTTCGAGTCTCTGAGTAGCTGCGAGGTAAGTCTCGGGATGCTGCATGATGTCGTGGAGAAATGCAAGTCAGGAACCGGAAATGGCTCTTTGGCCAAAGTCAAAGATAGCATCAAGATGGGCTTCAGGGCGAAGGACATTGCCGGCTTCGAAGTTAGGATACAGAGAGACGTGGACTATCTCCATGCAGCTCTTGGGGTAAATTCGGCCAGTATCTTGTAAGTCAAACAATGTGACACTTTGAGATGTCGACTTAGACTACAATTATAGGACAACGGTCTTACCGGCACTGCTGCAACATCAGCGAAGGTGTTCGGCAGTGATAACACCGATAGAGTATCCGGCAACCTCAGTATGCAACACCAAAGCCCCAGTACTGAACGCTCGCCAGCATGGGTCATTGCAAAGAACGAAAACGCATGTGAGAATCCGCCATGCCCGCGTTCCATCAACACTGGAATGGTTTGGTGTGTATCAGCGAGACTCAATTCAGTACATTTGCTCCAACAATCAGACTGATCAAGAACCAACACCCGATGTCATTGTCTCGAGAGAGCGTGAGCTGCTAGTAGCGCGGGGCGTCTTGCGGTTCATGCTCCACTGGAACCGCCAGCAGAGTTACGGACGCATCCCTACGTCCGTGCATGCATATCCAGTCGTCGATGATTTGTACACGCTGTTCAAACATCACATGCTCGAAACACCGTTTGATGAAATGCGGCAGATCATCAGCTCTGGTAACATTCACCCTTTCACCAGAGATTCTCGCGGTCACTCACTACTACATGTCAGTCTACGAACCCACCGATGTCATCGTGGCATTAACGCATAGTTTAGATAGCTTGCACGTATGTGAGAGCAGACATCTGCCAGTTCTTGCTGCAGCTTGGCCTCAGGCCTGACCGAGCGCACCGAAGCAACAGATCGCCTCTCCAGAAAGCCATGTCATGTACTTTAAAAGGGAAAAACTCGTGCGCAATCGACACTTTCCGGCTTCTGATTCAGTACAGCGGAGGAACTCAGGACTTCGAAGATGAAGAAACGACGTACCAGGACGACGGCATGCCGAACTTTATCGGCAATTCCTTCGAGGCGATTGAGTGGTTGTGGTTCTATGCCGAGACGATTCTGAATCGTGCTCAACTTCTACGCCTCAGACTTGAGCTGCTCAAAGAGTGCGTCAATAAATATCGGGACTATAGTACATCCGAAGAGGACGAAGAGCTCACACTGAAAATTCTGGGGCTGGTCGATACTGATATGAGAGAACAATGGCTGCATAGGAGGATCGCGCTTCTGCCTAGCCTTTTCGAGTACGGAACGTCATACATGGATAGCCAGAGGATTGGAAGTGCTTTCTTGGATTTGCTTATGCGTCTTGGTTTGGATGTTGGAGCGTGTATGGCCATGGAGTTTCATTGCATGCGTGAACGTGACGTGGACTGGTCATGCATGATTCACAATCGACATGAGCGGACATTCCGGTTCGTTCAGTCCGAGGGCTGTGGATGGGTTCTGAAGTGGGAGTGGAACTTCGATCCTGGTGAGCCAGGCTACCTCGTTGTGTCTGAGTATCCTGGCCTGGGGCCGGACGACTGCGACTCTGAAACTGGTTACAACAATGGGCACATGTGGCCCTTCGCTTGTAAGACTCAGATCCTGTGTGGAAACTCTGATTATCGTGGCACAACAGAGCCAGGACGACTGAGAGAACGGGCGGCACGTTTTAATCGGCGTATGGCCGCCAAGGATCGAAAGGAACGCACGAGAACGGGTCGGAAAAGAGTGAAAAGTAAGATGCCTGGGGCTTGGAGTTGGTAGAAACGTGAAGGATATGTGACGCAAGACGTGTTTTCTTCGTGACGATTGTACTGTACACTCTTAGTCAAGGAAATGCGGAGATTAACGACATTCTGGGTGTTGAGACGTATGTCCACCACCAGCATATAAAAGGACGGCATTCGGATTGGTCAGACACTGTTGTTTGGGCCGGTTGCTCTATTGACTAAGTGAAGTTAGCCAACAGGAGCACTAGCCTTTCGACTATGTTTAAGTGTACCAGATCAAGAAGGGTGTTGGGGATCCGCATATCTTGGAGGGCACCGATGCCGCAAAATCTTGTTAACAAACAACTGGTGAACGGCCTCGTATGTATCTAAGCTCGACGATCCCGAAAGTCATGCCGTCCACTGGCAGTACTGAAGGCCTCTTCTCATCTTGCCAATTCTGTACATTTACACTACGTCCTCTGTTCCATTTTGAGCTGTGAACACTACGCATCCGGCCCGAGAGACACTGCAATATGGCGACAGAGAATACTCCTCTTACGAAAGAAATATGCCAGGCTGTCCACGAGGCCATGTCGACCAATGGACCTCTGTCCACCAAGAACTTACCCCAGGACCCGAAAAAGTCGCCTCTCTGCACTGTCCGCGAAGTCATCCCCACCGATGATGCGCATTCGACCGATGATGCTTTTTCGACCGATGATGCTTTTTCGACCGATGATGCTTTTTCGACCGACGATGCTCAATCCACCGATGGTGATCTCTCCACCGATGATCCTCTTTCGAACGATGAAACTCCTTCCACGAAAAGCATAAGTTATCCCAAGAACTAAAAGAATCGCTATCTACACCATCCACGAAGCCGAACACTGGCAGCTCGAAAACCAGTATCTTATTGGCTCCTATCGAAAAGCGTCGCACTCGTACCAAGCGTCCTTTGCCAGCCTCGGGCACTTGCACAATCAGACCAGCAACGTATATACGCACGGAGGAGGAGTAGCCCTGTTCCTGTGGTGGGCGGTCCAGACATACTTCGATGTACTACGACGATATGAAACATCCGACTCGAAAGACCTCCTCGTCCTCACAGTTTTCTTCGCCTGCACAACAAGCTGTTTTGGCTTCAGTGCTCTGTTTCATCTCTTCATGAATCACTCAGAGGAAGTGAATCAGATATGGCTGCTCTTTGATCTGTATGGCGTCTTCGCCTTGATCAACTCAGTGATTTTCTCCGGCACTTACTACGCTTTCTACTGCGAACCGTTTTGGTGGGCGGTATACTCGGCAGGGGTTCGTATCTCTAACGCCTACATGGCCGTAGCTAAGAGTGTGTAGATGTTTTCGTTGACCGTAGCCTTCGCCGCTTTCTGCAATGTACCTCGATTCCGACATCCCGTCTGGCGAAATGTGCGAGCGGCCATCTTCATATCAACCGGTTGCTACGGAGTCATCCCAATGATCCATGTAGCGAATAGATGGGGTCGCGTCGAGGCCAACGAGATGGTGGGATGGAACATGATGTTTTGGGAAGGGATTGCCGTTTTCGCCGGAGCGGCGATATACGCGGTGGGTGTCCAGCCTGTATAGCTTAGCAGTGAACGTCTTGCTGATTGTGAACTAGTTCCGAATTCCAGAGCGTTGGGGACCAGGCAGGTTCGATATATGGGGTGCATCGCACCAGATCTTTCATGTGTGCGCTGTCATCGGAGCTGCCCTCCATTATCGTGGCCTCATCCAAGGCTTTGATTACAGCCACAACCCAGCCTCGCGAACGTGCTAGGAGTAAATTTTCGGTGGCCTCTGGATCGACCACGACAGTCTCTAGCACGAGGGCCCAACAATCGACTGCTGACTCGAAAGATCATCTGAAAACGACCTATGCGATGGTGTCATTGGTATCTTCAACGTCGCTCAGCCTTCGATTGATCATAGGATCAAAGTCTCATGCGTTAATAGCGACCGACCCTCTTGCATCGCTTCATCTGTATGCACACTGTACTTTTCATCAAGCTAGCCAAGGTTTGCACATTCTGGCGAGCCACCAAGCTATGAGACAAATCGAAGAACGAGCCGAAAACATTCTGGTATAGTTTCGACACGCTATACAATGCACATGCTCATCGCCCGACACAGCGCAAAGGATTCGAAATGGACAGCACCCGGCTGTTGGGGTAAGAGACGCAAAAATCTCCAGCAAAGTCTTCGCGAATCATGTTGGGCACACCGTGGAGGCGAAGTGTGCGAATCAGTGATACAGATCGGACGGAACATGAGGTCGATACATGGCTCGCTGGATCGATAGAACCACTTGAGGCACACCTACACGGCATCAATTGTGAAGGTTTGCGGATATGCTGATAGTGACTGAGGAGCTTTGAACATACGCTTCCTGCGGGACTTCCAGCTTATATCTTTCGCTAGCATACATGTGCGGCTATGCGTTACCATTGCTCGTGTCCCGATCGGTGTGTTGGTGATCGTGACAGAAAATCAAATGTGGAGCGATTTAGGTAGCGACGTAAGACAAAACCATACACGGAGCTGTCACGCTCCACAAATATTCTTCTCACGCTCCGCAGCCGAACCAAACATTCCAGTGACGTCGATATGCCCATTGCTCCAGTTTCAGTAGTGTTCCAATTTGCTCATAACTTGATGTCAAAGCTCGTCCCACACCCGCAACTACTCGTCGCCCCCGGAATCCCGGTAATCTTAAACTGGCTCCCAATCAACTCCATCGTATAATCCACCGTACTTCCATTCAGCAGCTCCAGACTCGATTCATCAATCACTACCTTCTCCCCCTTTTCACCCTGAAATACCGTATCTTCCTCTGTTACAGGCTTCTTTTCAAGATCCATCAAGTCCATTAGATACTGGAAGCCGTGGCACCCACCACTTTCGATGCTCACGCGTAGTGCAAGATTGGGGTTGTTGTCGCCGCTGGATATGGCGTGTAGGCGGTTCGATGCGCGTGGTGAGATGGAGATGTGCATTGGATTGCCGGAATCGTCGTTGCGTGGATTGAGGATTGGGTGTGCTGGGCGGGCGGCGGAGGGGTCGGAGGCTGTGGCTAGTGTTCGTCGTGGTGTTCGTTGTATTGAAGCATGTTGCGACGCTCTTATCAGAACTGGGGACGTTTGAACGTGCTTCAGAGCAGAAGGCGCAAGAAAGTCGAGGAACAATGGACGTGAAGTGGCGGTAATGCTCGCTCTACTGAACCGCCTTGCCGGATGTGAAGAGGCCCTTGCCGCAGCGCTTCTCGCCATTCGTAGACACGATGCGCACATGTTCATCGTAGTAGCCATGATGGAGGCCGGATGTTATGAGGGTTGCTGTTCCGATGGTGTTGCATTACCGCGAGATCGTATGGAGTCGCGAAGGCCATTAGTAATCCAAGACCCCCGCGGCGAAATGCTCCACATTCATTCGCCCCCGCGCGACCGTTCTAGCCCCACTCTGTGCGTCTTACAGTAGGCTTCACATACTTCGATCATGAATTCCGTCATCAGTCACTGACGCTCACTTTTGGTACATTGCGATATTTTCTAAACTCCACCTCCAATCTTCAAATCGCTCCATACCTTGTATTTATCTTTAACTGCAATGTCCCACACCAAAAGCCCATATACTGACACAGCAGACGTAGAGCTATGCTCAGAGGAATTCGCGAGGAAAGAAGACACGAAAGATGAATTGAGCAGGCTTAGGAAAGAGTTCGTCATTCCAACAAAGGCCGATCTGAAGAACAAGAAATACGGGTATCGCCACAAGGACGACTTGATAGAAAAGACCGAGCAGGAAGAATCGATATACTTCTGCGGCAATTCGCTTGGCCTACAGCCTCGGAGAACGAAAGAGTATGTGAATCGCTACCTTGACACCTGGGCGACGAAAGGTGTTTTTGGGCACTTCACAGACTACGAAGGAGGTCTACCGCCATGGCTACACATCGACGACGCGATCAAAGAGCAGACAGCGAAGATAGTTGGCGCATTGCCTAGCGAAGTAGTCATCATGGAGACATTAACTGCAAACTTGCATCTGCTCATGTCGAGCTTCTATCTACCGACCAAAGATAGATATAAGATCATCATCGAAGGAAAAGCATTTCCATCAGATCACGTACGCCAAATACAAGGTATACCACACGTTTCTGCAGCTAACATAAGTCACAGTACGCAGCTCTGTCCCAAATCGCCCACAACAACCTCCCCCCAACCTCCCTTATAACCATCGACCCCCCATCCCCCGACTCACCCTACCTCTCCACCTCGCACATCCTCTCCACCATCTCTCAGCACGCTTCCACCACCGCCCTCGTTCTCCTGCCCGGCATACAATTCTACTCGGGCCAATTCCTCGACATCGAACTCATAACACGGCACTGCCACTCGCTCGGCATAACAGTCGGCTGGGACCTCGCCCACGCAGTCGGCAATGTACCCCTCAAGCTGCACGACTGGGACGCGGATTTTACCGTGTGGTGTAATTACAAGTACATGAACGGCGGACCGGGGGTAATTGGCGGTGCATTTGTGCATGAGAGACATGGCAGAGTTGCAAACAAGAAATCCGGGGCTGGAGAGGATATGGATTTGGAGTATCGACCCCGACTAAGCGGCTGGTGGGGCAGCGACAAAACCAGCCGCTTCGCCATGACCAACGAATTCGTGCCTATACCCGGCGCATCAGGATTCCAGCTCAGTAATCCGAGTGCGCTGGATATGACGTCCGTCATGGCATCACTCGACGTCTTCTCCATGACATCTATGGACGCGCTACGAGAGCGCAGTTTTCGGCTGACAGGATACCTCGAGGCGCGATTGCTACGATACGGAGGCGGAGATCCACCATACACGATTATCACGCCGAGTAATCCTGCGGAACGAGGCGCGCAGTTGAGTGTGTTGTTGAAGCCCGGACTGCTGGATAGTGTGCTGCATCAGCTTGAGGAGAATGGTGTGGTGGTGGATGAAAGGAAGCCTGATGTGCTGAGGATTGCGCCCACACCGTTGTATAATTCTTTCTGGGATGTGCACCGTTTTATTGTTGTGTTTCACGAGGCGTGTCGGAAGGCTACGAAGAAACAGAAGGGAGAGGAAGAGACGAAGCTTAGCGAGGGCGTGCCGGAGGCGATTGCGGCGACTTGAGAGCAATAGAGTTGAGATCGCGCATTTGCTAGAGTAGCATGTATTCGTACAACGTGCACGTCATAGAGCACAGCGAAGAAACCCACAGGATAAAGCAACAATAAGCATTGAGCGCCGATTCGGAGAACAACAGAACGCACTATGCACCCAGCCCCTCATAACATTGAAGGTCAACGCCGCATACCCAAGATCACCACCCAATATGAACGCCCCTCGTATCCATTCCCAATTAGTCCCGTCCTAAGCCTTCATCGCAAATGCAAACAAACTGTCCATCTGCACCCACTGCCTTCCGTTCCTCTCCAACCACCTCTCTACCACACCCTTCAGTGTCCCAAACCTCTCGCGATTTACCTCCGCAAGAACCTTCATCTTCTCCCTCGCTGCTTCCTCCTCACCCTTCACCACATCTTCCTTCGCTACACGATCAACATCAAACAAGCTCTGGAAATACAGCAACTGGTTCCACACATCGCGCTCCTTGATCTCGTAGGCCATTTTGCCCAGACAGTCTTTCGCGAGGCCCTTGGGACCCAAGCAGCGCGAGCCGTAGACACTCATTTGGCGTGTGCGGTTGGCGCATTGTGCGTCGTCACAGATGAGGTGGCCGGCGTAGTACGAGGCCTGGAGCTGGCGGATTGAAGACTCAAGTTGTGCGACTATGCTGATTGTTGGTAGGGTGGTGCCGCACGTGGTATTTGGGCACTTCACGCCGTCGTGGGTGACAGTCTGTAATGCAGGCAATGAAGCCGACGGTGTAATGGATGACAGGCCCTGAAAGGGAAACGTCGTCTTGCAGGATCGGCAGCGCAGCCAAAGGGGTGTACATTCTTTGAAACGTTCTGAGTCTGCGATTTGTGACTCTAGAGGGTGGATTTCGGTTTCTTGTTGCGCGCCGCCGGACGCGGTATTGACACGGTACTTTGAAGTATCGAGACCCAAGCATGCAGCCAGCAGTGTGATGTTTGTGCCACTGATAGGAGCACATAAGCGTTCTACTGGTGGGAGAATCTGCTTGTGGAGGTAGTAGTCGATGTCTGGCTTGAGTTCGCTGTCGGCTTTGAGGACTTCGTCTACTGGGTAGGCGTTCTTTGCTGCGTTCTCTTGAGACCCAGAAGACTCGCCGGTGATGATGAAAGACATGACGTCTTTGGCCTTGACGTGCTTGCCCTTGGCCAATAACTTGAGCGCGACTTGCACAGAAGGCATTGAATTGCCATTCGGGTACTCTTTGGGGTTCTTGCCAAGCTGCGTGTAGATGGTGTACTTGCGCGTTGGTACGGCGTACTCGCGCATCTGCTTTGAAAGCTCTCGAAGGTGGTTGTGTATCTTTTCTACCACCACTTCGGGATCTTCGCCACTCAGGAGGAAGTTGAGGAGCTCGCTGCTGCATGTCAGCAAAAGGCCGTTGCTTTGGGTACCTTAGACTTACGTTGATGTCTCTTTTGACAGAGCACAATACTCTCGTCGCCTCATATCTAGACCCTTGACTTCAAGCTTCTCGATGTACTTGCCGTCAACAGCGACCATGTTAATCGCAGCATACTTTTTCTTCGCGTGCAGCAAGATGCGACGGAAGACGTTGTCTATATCGATCTCCAGAAGCCTATAGCTGTCATTGACAACCTTCTTGAACTCGTTGCCCAGCTTCAAAGCATCCTGAAAGTTGTCGACGTTGGTGTTGATCATAACAGAGTCAGTGTCACCGTAAATGACGCGCAGCTGCTTCTCCTCAGCCATGTCCTTTGTTCGTCGCAAGATCTCTCGGCCTTTATAAGTCGTGAGCATGGCGAGTGGGCGGGCATAGAATCGTGACTTCGTGTATCCAAGACATCCGTACATAGAGTTGGCGGTGAGCTTCAGAGCAAGTTGCTTGATGTCCCAGGTCGCTAGCTCATCAGGAGTGGCGTCTTTGGCCTTCATGAGCTTCTTCACCTCTCGTCGGCGGGAGACAAGAGTAGCAATCAATCGTGGCAGGATACCCTGTTCTTGATTCTCGGGAACTTCGGGTACCTTGTCATCGTCCTCGGAAAGATCAGATCGCTCGACTGTCGTGAAGCAAATGTTGAACTCCTGGATGATACTGGGGTAGAGCGAGTTGAAGTCCATGACCAAGATGAACTTGTCATAAAGGCCTTTCTCAGGTTCAAAGACGAGACCTCCCTTGAACTTGTCCTTCTTCTTCGCATCTACACCCTCTTCGCCTTCAGCGGCCTCCTCCTCAGCCTTGACTCTGCCTTTGCCCCATTGCTTGTCCGGGCATATGTATTTGTTCTTGTGGAACTCGTGCAAAAGAATGTACTCGTTGCGCTCTGCTCGTGTACCGCTCAATGTGCGTGCCCAAGAGTTACCGGCAAGATTGGTGAGAACTTTGGTGAGAGGAAGCATTTGCACTTTCATCGAAATGGCGGCAATGAAGTATGCGTCAGCCTGGCAATGCTTCACATAATTCAGGAGACCTTCCTTGGTCATCGCCCATCCCTTCAGAGCAGCTTCGTTGTCCAGCTCCTGACGCGGCTTGTCGATGACCAGCTGACACATCTCTTCCAAGCTCCAAGACTGACACTTCGTCATCAGAGACTTTCCAAGATCATTGGCCAAATCACAGAGCAAGCGACCTGCAGCAAGCTGTTTCTCTGCAAAGAAGCTACCACCGCCCTTGCCCATGTTCTTTGGCCATTCGCTCCTCTTGATGCGTCCAATGCGGTGCCATCCAGGAGTCTTCTGTTCACGCAGCCGGCTGAGCAGAACGCTGAAGTCAACATCGTCCAGACGGTGTCCAACAATACAGTCAGGATCGTGGCGCTGAAACATGGCCATGAGCAGACTGAGAAGTTCCCGCTCCGTCTTCACCTGCTTGAAGTTGCCCTTGAGCTTGGCTGCCTCAGCCTGGAAACCAGTAGGGAATGCAGTACCGTTTGGTCGAAGTATAGTGAAGCTCTTGGCTTGCATCTGGTCGATAGGGGTGGTGTCCGAAAGCGAAAAGTTGTCATAAACCATAGCACTTGCCATGAGAATCTCTTGCTTGTTGTCTTTAGCGTTGAATGTCGTCCGTAGGGAGAGACTCATAAGGGTCATAGGCGGGGCGTCTAAGTTGTCCGAGTTGCTTAACACCGTGATGTTGTTGGGTTTGCTGACTCCAACCTCAAGCTTGCACCAGGAAGCATTATGGATGGCGCCAAAATCAGCAGCGTCGATCTTGAGCCAGCAGGGACCCATGATGTTCTTCCACATCACGAATTGCTCGAAGAGGGACGTGTTGGTACCGAAGACGTGCGAGAATGTTTCTCCCTTCAGGTCGGTGGAAAGCGGCATTTTGTCGTAGCCATACAGCAACTTGAGGTAATCTGCCTCTTTGGGAATGTCGGCCAGTTCGAATGCATACTTGCGGGTGCAAGGCTTGATCTTGTGCATGGTCACACGATGCCTGCTCATGATGTTGTCAAGCTCATCAGAAACGTCGCTAAGCCCAACCTCCTCATCAGTGGCCACACCTCGGACCTGGCGGTGTTCGCGAGGAAGAAAGTAGAGTTTTCGCATGATGTTGTCCGCTTTGACAAAGCAACTCGCATAGCTGCCGGTGGTTTTGTCCTTGACTTTACCGAAAAGGCATAGGCTGCCATTGATTTCCGTGTAGTCGATCCAGAACATGCGCAGGCTTCCGTCTTCCTCGAGTACATCTTCTTGCTTCAACTTGCCAACACCAGTGGTCTGAGGGGCGGGGCTGCTCATGACATTCAGCTGATCTGTGACGTTCGTCCACGAGGACGCATTTACAGCGGCTGTCGAAGGTCCCACTGGCGAGGAACTAGCGGGTGTAGGATAGTCTGACTTCTTGAGCTTCGCGATCGGTCGTTTCCCTGCCATGTTCACGCTCGCAGTGGGGACGCCATGATGTCCCGTGGGCTGTGCGACCTCGAGCAGGTCATCCTCCTCTTCCTCCTCGGTCTTGACCGGTGGGTTTGCTTTCCGCTCAACTGCCTTTGCGACAGGTGAAGACTGCAGTGGCGGGTCGCTCATCGGGACGTCGTCGTCGAATGTGGGTAGACCGTCGTCGTCACCGTAGGCATTATCTGCTGGCGGCGTGTCCGGCATGTATGAGTCCGAGTCATTGGTGCGCCTCTTCGTGGCTGCCGGTCGGTTCTCAGATATTGGGGGCGACAGCACGCGTGTCTTCCGACGCGCCTCTGTCTTGACGGCGCGCATACGCGGGGCAGCCCGAGGATTGGTGTCAATCTCACCCAGGAGGTCGTCCATGAAGTTCAGGTCGGCAGCTGTTGCTACGGGCTGGTACAGTTAGTCTCGTCTCATGTGTGAGCGCACCTGTGAAGCACGTGCCTTCGCTTTAGGTGCCTTTGCGGAAGTCTTCGCGCCGAAGTACTTGCTGATGCCGTTGTTGATCTTGTCCTGCTTCTCCTTGTCTTCTTCACGCTTTCGTTTGGCTGTACGCGTCAGCTGTGTCCTAGCTGTGCTTATAGTAGAAAAGAAGCATACCAGCTTTTCCTTTGGCAGGCCGGTCATCCTCGCCCTCGCTGTCCGTGGCAGCATAGCGATACCGGCCCTGCCCCTCGTCCCAGTCTTCGCGACCATCGTCAACGTAGCCCTCACCGTTGTCGTCGACAATGAAGTCGTCCTGGTCCAGTCTTCCTCGCACAATCTTCTTGTATCCGTCTTCGTCGACCTCATCGTACAATTGCTCCTCCTCGGCGACTTCGTATGTGGATAGGCGCGTCTTGCCAGCAGCGCGCAGAGCACGCAGCTCGGCCAACTTTGCTGCGCGAGACATGGTGGATTATATGAGGTATATGCTATGAGCAAGAAGTGGAAGAAGAGAATGCTCGAAGAAGGCGCTATAGTGTTGTCATGAGGGTGTTGTGGACTGGAGCAACAGCAGCGGGTTTCCTCGCAAATGGGCAGGAACGACGCGCGACCACGCTAAAACACGCGACGCGACTTCCTCGCACGGGCCACCCACTTTAGGGTATTCTTTCCCGATTAGTCCGCCTCACCATCTCGGTCGTCATCACTCCGACATTCAGGAAGAACACCAAAGATGGCATCAGTATCGAAGGCACCGCTAGTATGGATAGACTGCGAGGTGAGTTCGTGTGCTAGTTTCCAAAGTATCTACTAACATGCATAGATGACCGGCCTCGACACGGAAAATGATACCATCATGTCGCTCGCTGCCTTTGTCACTGATGCAAGCATGAATCTATTGGATGATAACGGCTATGAGGCCATCGTCCACCACAGCCAAGAGCAGCTTGATCGCATGGGCGAATGGTGCACCCGTCATCATGGCCAATCGGGACTCACCCAGGCATGTCTCGACTCCTCAACAACCGCCGAGCAAGCTGCACAGGGTCTGCTCGCATACATCAAGACATACGTGCCTGAACGCCGCACTGGACTTCTTTCAGGAAACTCGGTCCATGCCGACAAAGCGTTCCTCGTGCAGCAGCCTTACAAAATTGTCACCGACCACTTGCACTACCGCATTCTGGATGTGAGCAGCATCAAGGAAGCTGCGCGAAGATGGGCGCCCAAGGAGATTTTGAACAAGATTCCGCGGAAGCAGATGTTGCACGAAGCGCGAGCCGATATCCTGGAGAGCATTGAGGAAGCGCGATTCTACCGAGAGACTTTCTTCATGAAGCCTGGATAAGAGCTATGCTCCCACCATATCCAAAAAATATACCGAATGAGTGCCTGTTTGTGGAAGAGCAGAGACCTCGAAGCAGAAAGAAGGGGAACTCGTGATCGATCTCGGCTTTGAGGCTGCATGCTCATCACGTCAGAAAATCATAAGGCGACTCATTGTACGACGACCGTCAAGTGGCTCCGCAGGACCTTTCAGTGGCCTTTCAATCAAGAGCCGCTCTGTTGTGGGCTCTTTGGAGACCTCGCTCCACGTAATAACGTCACGTTGGACAGTCCGAGGTTGACTTTCGAATTTCAGCCTAAGCATACTATAACTTCAGTCATTCAGATTCATGGCAATGCGGTGCCACCTACATCGAAGGAAATTCTGCCCCATGCTGACCGGCTATCTGGGTCATGTCCCATTCGAAGAACGACGACATTGTGTTTATGCCTCTCAAATTGCCCAAGTTCTATGAAGCCCGCAGCTCTCGGCCTTAGGTTTCCTTTTCCATCTCGTGTTCTTGTTGCGCTACTCGCGATGGCAGGGCTCCACCAAACCAGAATCGCGGCCATGCTTTTCGGGCTACTTACAAGCACATTGTGTGCAAAGATCGACACGTACCTAGCTGCGAGTGTTGTAACTGGCCAAGTCTACAACATAACTTCCAGTCCCAAGGATCAGCCAGTAAGTGAATCAGCGTAAGGGAGTGCAACTTCGCCTGCCTCGTGGGATAGTCATCCTAGGTATTTCACTCCCAAAGACACCTACGATGATCCGATATCAGTCTTGAATCTGCACATGCAAGACGCCGCACATCCCAGGAAGTGACTTCCACTTTTTTTCTTATACAACTTTTGTTCACAGTCAGCCCTTGCGATAGTACCATCTCAGACCTGTCCTCTCGCCCCACGGTTCGACGAACCTCGCGGGTTGTGCGAGTAATGGCACTTGTCTCGCCAAGTCTCCTTCCCGAAGACAATCCACTCCCGACCACCGCCTAAATTAATCCTTGTTTCTACGATCCTTCGACCCCAGGACCAATAACACGGCTGCCCCCACGCACTCTGGGGGCCTTGATTTCCGCCTTCCTTCTGTTTGGTTTTCCTGCTGCTCCCCACCTTACACCGCGCAGCGCAGCCTCGTGTTGGCAATCCAGCGTACGGTTATTGGCCGTATCCCAAAGATGAAATGTGCACTGTCGCAGAGACTCTGGCTTTTGTTCTTCATCTTTGCAAGAGCACTTAGCCTCGCCATTGAAGATTTCCCGAGTACTGTGGTGATTGGCCAGAGATACACCATCACATGGAGTCCTCAGGATGACACAGTCAGTTGCTGCCTCCGTTTTGGGATATTGCCAATTAGCTTACGGGTACCTAGCAAACAGATGTCAGTCTGCTCAAAGGTTCGGCGAACAATTATGAGACCGTCAACACGCTCGGATGTACTTTAACATAGTCGAAATTTCCAATGCTTCACTGACACGATACACTAGGGAACGTCACAGGTGGTACTTGTTTATGGTACGTCGTCAGTCTTCCCCCTGGCGATGATTATGCCCTCCAAGTTGAGCAAGGACCGGGTCGCCGAACTAAAAGCTTGCCAACGAATATCACCATCAAAGACACGTACATAGAAACTGTACGACCACCGCCATCGGGTCTAGATGTTCGCTAATATACCTCCAGATGACTACGCCCCTTGCCACGCAGCCCATAATAATTTCGACCCGTCCAAGCGCTACTGCGAACCTCTCCCCGCCTGCCCAGGTACAAACAGGCACGAGCTCAGGTGGCGGCCTTAGCAAGAAAAAGAAGACTGAAATTGGCATAGGCATAGGAGCAGCAATTGCAGGCCTGTGCCTTGTATGCGGAGCTTTCTTCCTCGGCGTCATTGTCCACAGGAGATCAAAGAAGCCACCCAAAGATATGGAGGACTGGGAGAGTGGAGAGAAACCTCAGCTGGATGGGAAGGCTGTGTACGGACCAGTCGTGGTCAGAGAACTAGACGCGAGAAGGTCTATGCAAGAGCTGCACGCGACTAGTGGATACATACCGGAGCTGGCAGCAGATGAGCCACGCTCACGTTCTCCAGCAGAGAGTAGTCCAGCTGAAGCGAGACCGAGAACGGGCGACCGATTACCGGATGATGATGATGGTCCTATCTCGCCACAGTCTGAGAGACCCCCTGACACTTTCGATCGCCTCGATAGTCCGGTATCTCCGCTGTCAGAAAGTCACGACCCGTCAATCTTGCGCAAGCCTAGTGCTGAGTTCCCTGGGCCAGTACGGAGAGATACATACGACGATCCCAGGCTGGTGCAGAATCCGTGGGCGCAAGACGACGCGCCAGTAGAGAAATCAACCAACCTCTGACACAGACCCGTATAACCAACTTCAGCATCGGACCCGATTGCTTAAACACAGAAGCGCCTCGCGTTCCCGGGAGTGCCACGATTAATGTATTAGAATGAATCGCAGACTGAACTCACATACTTACAAGCCGCCCATATGTGTAGTTACGATCGGAATCACAACTGGAAAGACTGGTCAGTACCAGCACTTTGCAATCGATATATGATGGCTCCCCCGTTGTGTTGCGATACGTTCATGGTAATAAGAGTGCATGAAAGCCGAAGTACTCCTTACTTCATGAGTACGCTTCGTCACACATTCCATCGTGTTGTACATGACTGTCAGTGAGTGCCGTCCTGCTTTTGGCGCGACGACTGCAGCTTTACGCGACATCTAGCATGGCATTCTGGGCATGGAAATGGTGAGCGACTTGGCGATGTTGCTAGTATGAAAAGGCCCGATACCTTGTGAGTGGCGGAGGGCGGCATGACCTGGGCTCGGTCAGCAACCTGTGGAGTGTAGAGCTCAAATCCTCCCCGGATGTTTTTGAAGACCTACAAGTAACGCAACAACCACATCTCCTCACAAAACGACTTGCCAGCTCAAGATGGACACGACAGACGATGCCTCTGGATCTATTTTAGGACATAAGGCTAGATCCAACGGACAATTCCGGGTAAGGTCGAGAATGATGGTCTGGCCCTACTTAAACCGGCTAGCTTTCCGCGCCCGCTCGAACTAAAGTTGCTCGATGCCAGACTTGTCACTTTATTAGTTTGACTGGGTCGATCAACCCTTCACCGACTTTGCTTTGCGCATTCGATTGTCCACCGCTGTAGTTCTTACGGCGTGATTGATTTCGGACGAATGAATCGAATCGAGTTTCTCAAAACATCAACAGTCTCAAACAAACGGTCAATGCATCTCCAGACGCCAACGGGATCATCTGCAAGGTGCATGCTTGCTTAGCTGTCTAAGTCGAGATGAAAGCTGAACATTTGATACTGCAATAACGCCCACATGGTCTTTTTTTGGCTAGCGTTCAGCTGAACTCCCCCACAAATTGCTGCTCTTTCTGTCCTTCATTGGATACTACACGATAGTAACAGACGCGCTCTCAGTCTAGAGTGATGTTTTCTCCTCCCATGCTTGTGAAGTGTAAAGCCGCAACTCGGCATTGCTCGATGGACGTTGCAATGCTCTAGCAGCTCGTACATACAATAAAGAGGCGTCTGTCCTTTCTATGTTGAATGTGGGTTTCAGTATCGTCGTACGCTCCCTCCATACTCAACGTTCGTTCTGCATCAAAGACAACTCATTACCTTTGCATTACAGGGGTCGGGCAATACCTCAGCAACAACCACACCATCTCACCACTATGACAGCAACACGTGGCCTGTCAACGTCCAACATAGCGATCATAGCAGCGGCCTGTACCTTTGGTCTCATCGCCCTTATGGTCATTATTGCTTACCTTTGCGACCTTCTCAAACGCATGAGACAAAAGAATGTCGGGAAAAAGCCGGGAAAACCGACTTTTGACATGGACGACGTCGACGTGGAAAAAGAAGTTTTGGCTGTGACAATAAAAGAGGTCAACACTCGATCAGTCAAGTGACCAACAGCAGTCAAATGACGGGCGCACGGTAATCAAAGCGCGATTGAGCACCCAAAGTTATCACCCCGCTTCAGTCTAAATCGCCACGCCTTGAAGAGATGAAAGTCGTCCGAAGCATGACTGGAACGTCTTCGAAGGATGCAGAACCGAGCGCAACCGTCGATACCTGGCGACAAGGCTCTGCAACAGACGATTCGTTGCAATGTCCACGGCTGCGCTCGCTGCACCCGACTGCACCGTCGTGGCACAGTCAGTATTGTAGCTTGAATGACATCGGTACGGGGATTGCATGCCGCGACTGCTGTGGATGTGGAAAGTCGGTGTAGAGTTGTGCCGGCTGTAGTTCGAAGTCGTTGTGAAGCGATGCACACTACCATGCAATCATTCAGCCAGTCGGATTTATCTTCGTAAATTCCGAGCATCCAAATCTCGCATCATACGTCATGTGAAGTTCGTAGAACAGCGATTTATTTTTGTGTGGGCAATCAGCACAGTCATTGACAGTATCAGTCAGACCATGTTCTATTATCTTTCGGTTGCTTGGGTCATCAGCGTTTACTCATAGATTCATAAGGACTACTTTTTGCTTTGCCTTGTCACCGTCAGCGCGGAAAGCTGGTTGTGGAATAAACTCCGTGCATTGAAACTTATCGCTTGCGCATCATAAGCACTTGCTGACTAGGCGCCCATCATCTCACTCCACTACCCACTCAGTGATACCACTCTGTGAGACTCGATCATGCAACTCATCATGCTGTGATTGGCCCGCACGAAACTGGCAGGACAAGACGATAATAGCCTGGGTGATATCGAGTAGGTACCACGTTCTCGCACCATTTGCCCGCGCCCTGTAGCATGTATAAAGGGACCGGTCAGAGCTACCAAGTATCTACAGCTCCGTTTCTACGACTCCCATTTCTTTAATCAAGAACAATACTACACGCCTAGAACTCGCATTTCGTTTTTATTGTCTCTACAATGGCAGACTTCAAGCCTCACAGCGAGCAGAAAGATCTCCATGCCGTTGCACCGTACCGTGCTTCCATGCTTACATACCCTGGCAACCTCAGAAAAGCCCTCGCAGACGCACAAGCAGATGCGAGCAAGACCTTGATGGGCGTCGCTCATGGCATCCCGAGCACGTTTGTCACAAAAATCATTGCGTCCACGAAGCCAGACTTCATCTGGATCGATGTCGAGCACGGCATGTTCAACCGCCTGGAGCTACACGACGCTATACACGCGGCCCAGCATCATTCAGAGGGAAAATCGTTGGTGATTGTCAGGGTGCCGAAGCATGATGAGCTGAGTCTCAGCACAGCTCTTGATGCTGGAGCCGCTGGTATCGTGATCCCACATTGCGAAAGCGCAGAAGAGGTGAAGGCGTTCATCAAAGAATCGTTCTATGGTAATTGCTGTCAGCATTTCTTCTGGTACATCACTAACCAAAGTCAGGCCCAATCGGTCAGCGATCATTCAGCCCATGGACCTTCACACCTGGACTCGCAACGTCACTGTACCCCAATGACCCGTTCAACAAGGACACATCGAACAATCATGTCTGCCTGATCCCTCAGATCGAGTCTGTCAAGGGCGTCGCCAACCTCGACGAGATTGCTGCAGTGCCGGGCATCTCTGGGCTCATGTTTGGTCCTGGCGATTTCATGATAGATGCTGGTCTTGATCTCGCTACTGTCCTTGGTGGCACACCGGACCCTGTCTTCCTTGACGCTATGGCTAAGTTTGGCGCAGCCGCGGCAAAGAACAACCTGCCAACAATGGGTGGCGCAATGGCCCTCGAACAGATCCCGGATATGATCAAAGGAGGCTACAGGGCAATTGCAGTCCAGTTCGATGTCTGGGGTTTCTCAAGGCTGATAGACAGCTCGTTGAAGACTGCAAAGGAGCACGCGAAGGGTTTCGAGGGCAATGCATCCGCGGGCGTGCCGAACGGACAGGCGAAGCCGGAGTAAGAAATGTTGGGACTTTCGAAAAGAGACATGATACCATAAGGATAAGCAGAATTATTGCAATCCACATTGAGACGCATCGGTCGAAAGATGAATTTGCCAAAATCTTCTGGTCCCTCCCAGACAATGACAACACATGAGTTCACTTTGCAGTAAAGGTTGTACGTTCGTTTGATGCCCACAAACCAAAGTAGACGTCTTGATACTGTCCCGACCCGTCCTTTCCGCATGAGCCTGGCTCGGCTTCGCTGCGAACGGCTTTTGCGCGTACAAAACTTGATCCTGCAGTTCTCTTGTCAGCAATTGGGCCTATCTCACGGAAAGTGGTGTTCTCAGCACTTACATGCGCCCATTTTGGAATGAACTGCACAGCCCAAGGAGCAATAATTGAACCGCCACCAACCCACGGCTTTCTTTTTACATCCTTCACGACATGGCGAACGATGTCAAGCGCAAAACGGTTTGAATCGACACCAAGCGGGACGCTGTCCGGCAGTTCCGCGATCACGTCTTCGATGCTCACCTAGTATGAGTCTTTTGAAAAGTATAATAGGTTCGATCTTGGTCAAGATCTTCATAGTAATGCCACCTGTGACGAGACTCATGGCACGCACGTCGAGTGGTGCCCGTTCCATATGCCAGCTTTCGCCTGCTTTGCTGAGGGTGGCCTTGCAATGTCGTATGTCGCTAGAAGTGTACAATTAAGCAATAGAACACAAAGTCTTTTCTCCCGTACGTACTGATAACCGATACGGGTTGCACTCCGCTGAGGGTCGCATTGTTCACGATGAAACCTCTTGACTTCGCCAGTATATGGTCATAGGCCTGGATTATCTCGAGCACACCAGGGAAGTTCATGTCAAACAGTTTCTTAGCCTGACTGACGGGTGTGCCCAGGTCCGGCCGATTCAGTCCATGACAGGCATTGCTGATCAGGACATCAAGCTCGCCATCGATTTGACTCTTGACAGTTCCAGGCTTGGAGCAGCCGCGTTAATTGAGCTTGACGAGCTGACGTTGAGTGCTAGGATCGCAACGTGAGGTGCTTGGCGTAAAGTCTGTGGTATTCTAGATGGGAATCGGGCGGTCGCAGAAACGTAATGACCGGCATATCTGAACATTTCGGCAAGCGCAGCTCCCACTGCACCTTCTGAGTAGCCTGTGGCTCGACAAGTCTTGCGAGTAATGACGACTTTGCGGCATTTTGTTGTGTTACCGCAGCTTTCGTAGTGACCATTGAGTCTTTGTGGTAAGCATGGGGGAGGGCCTTATAGCTAGGTTACTAATGTACACCTCCTGGTATTCCGTCGCTTGTGCGCTGTTCTTCTGTGGCCGAACATATGACGAGTCGATGATGTTGCGGATGGCGAATTCTGCAGACTTTAACCACACAGGACAGCTTGTTCAGCGATTCGATTCGACTCTTGAGTCCTGAGGAAGAGGATCTCGAATGGTGCGAAAAAGCGGATGACTCCTCCATACTCCTGTGGATGGCACTGAAGAGGGCCAGCACCAAAGATCGATGGCGTAGAACTGGTTACTTGCGGGTGACTGGCAGTCCAGATCTGGCCTTGGCGCTTGCACGTACAATTGCTGGCTAGCACCGACCATCTCTTTCATCTCGAAGAAACTTCCGTTCGCGTAGTGGTAATTTCTCTCACCAAGTCGAACCGCCACCAATGCAACGTTGCACACACCGAATTCTTCGTTCCTTCCAAGTCAATTGTCGCCAGCCCGGAGCTGTGCCAGAAAATGCTCGAAAAAAATGCTTGCGTATCCTTCTTGGCAAAATTCATGTTTCGACTCAATTCCAAGGCGTGTTGCCCTATCTGACGCAAAGTGAAGCTGCTGAATCTGCCTTACGCAACCGCTCGATGCAACATGTGTCGTTCGTCTCGGTCGTGGATCCTCCGCTCGCACTTTGGCAGAGTTTCGGGGGCGAAAAGAAAATGCTGGGCGACGGCAAGTTCAAACACAGAACCTTATTGTGTCGATCTCACTATCGGGTTTGAGTACGGTATACGACGTACGTTGCAGCAGGGTTTGGTGCTAGTCGGGTGAAACGAAGATTCGTGTCGACTAACATAAAACCCCCGACGCTAGTTAAGCAAGTGCTAATGTTAGTCAGCGTATGCGTATTCAATGTTGTAGGACCCCTTCGCCGCTTTCTCTCGTCTCTGCGTATTTCTATGCATCGACCTTTCGCCGATCAAAAATGCATACACCGAAGTCCGCCATGGCTCCGCGGAAGGTTATACGGAGATCACACAGAAAATCACGACTTGGCTGTCACGAGTGCAAAAGACGCCACATAAAGGTTCGAACGCGGGTACCTGCATCTGCCAGGTAGAATTGTAAACACGAAGCATGCTGATTTTCTAGTGCGACGAAGCACAGCCCACGTGCGAGAATTGCATGCGCGATGATCGTATCTGTACGTATCAATCTCGATACGCTAGTTCCGAGAGTACATCGCGCACAGGAACTCCTACGTCCCAAGGTGTACCGAGTACAGGGGAGCATAGCAACACAACGTCACCATCTGTCACGACTTACTTGGACCCGCGCTTCCTGTCTGCAATATCGTCCCCACTCCAGAGCTCAGACCTTTCCTTCAACCTGCGCCATATGCAGTTGTTTAGTCATTTCATTTTCGAGACGTTGCCAAGCCTCGCAGAAACGGGGTCGGTGGACCATGGGCAAACACGTACCATCATGCCGATGATGCTCTCACAGCCGTACACCTTGTACCAACTCCTGGCCCTGTCTGCCATGCATATGAGGTACACACACACGGAAAGTGCAAACTGGCATCTTGAGGAGGCCAGAACTCTCCAGACCCAGGCGTTGTGTGCGTTCAAAGATGCTCATATCGAAGTTACAGCAGACAATTGCGTGCCCATGTTGTCTTTCTCCACCCTCATCGGCCTACACGCCCTTGCCGAAGTCGCTGGAAATGCCGATGCGGGCGCGGGCGACGTCTTGGACGGGTTCGTTACGTACATGAACTTGCATCGAGGCGTTCGAGCCATCATCTCGCAATCCTGGACCTTTTTAAACCAAACCAGCGTTGCGCCCATCTTTGAACGCGCAGAGAACGCAATTCATCACGCATTGTCATCCCAAAGGGAAACAGCAGTTGCAGTCGCCCGCCGCCTGCAAACCTTGCTAGATGAAGCGGACATGAGCGAGGATTCGCGACAAATCTGTCGTGTGGCTGCTTCCCAGCTGGATGTCGTGTATCAGACAGGTTCGGACTCAGCAGCGCCTGGAGCTGGTTTGATTTGGGTGTGGCCTATCAACCTATCTAGCGAGTTTACGGACCTGCTATCCATGCGCAAACCGGAAGCATTAATCATTCTTGCCCACTACGCGGTGCTGCTGCATCGCCGGAGACGCGTGTGGCTTGTCGGCAATGTCGGCAGGATACTAATACAAGAGATTTCGAAGTTCCTGGGTACCTTCTGGAAGACTTGGCTTGATTGGCCAAATGAGGTGATAGTGCAGGGCGATACGTAGCCAGCGGGGCGCGATACGCCGTATACGTTGCCTCGTTCCCAACTCCTCCCGAGCATCGACAATCAAGCGCGCTCGCGCGCAGTTACAGGGAAGATATTGCGGGCAGCTTCGTAAGAGCCGTTATATCTTGTCGCTACTTATTTGAGCAATGTCGCCAGTCTTTCTATCCATCATTCGACCACAGTCTTTCATTCCATTATCCGACCACAGTCTCTCGTTCCACTTTGTAAGACGATGCAGAACTACACCACCGCACTGTCGCTCTGTAACGCCAACTCCATCCCGTACCCTGTCGTTTTCGGCGCCAATGTCCTGGATCTCACCGCTTCGCTCGTTCAAAACTACACGGGAGCTTTCAATCCGGAAACCCAGAGCTATTCCAAGGCCGCGATCAATGTCGACTTTTGTAATGTGACCGTAACATACACCCACGAAGGCCAGAACGATACCATCAATGTCGAGACGTGGCTCCCAATCGACGGATGGAACGAAAGACTGCAAGCCGTAGGAGGCGGAGGCTGGAGGGCTGGCCGGTTCGCTATATCCTACCTTGCCATGGATGACGCAATAGGCGAGGGCTACGCGGCGACGACCACAGACGGCGGCTTGGGCGCATCATTCATCCCTGATCCGTGGGCGCTCAACAGCCCTGGCAATGTTAATCTGTATGCACTACAGAATCTCGCCTCCAAATCTCTCAACGACCAATCTTTCATCGCCAAAGACGTCACCAAGTCATTCTATGGACAGGCTGCCAAGTATTCGTACTGGAACGGATGTTCTCAAGGCGGTCGACAAGGCTTTATGCTCGCGCAGCGCTATCCTGAAGCATACGACGGCATTGCTGCGGGAGCACCTGCGATCAACTGGAACGAGCTGTTCTTCAACGCGGCATGGGCGCAAGTCATGATGTCAATGACGAACCAATTCCCCACGAAATGCGAACTAGACGTCCTTACCAAAGCTGCTATCGCCTCTTGTGATCTTCTCGACGGTGTCGCCGACGGGATTGTAAGCGACGTTGACAACTGCTTCTTCGACCCGTTCTCGATGGTCGACAGCGTTCACAATTGTACATCGACTGGAAAGGCGGTCACCATTAGCGAAGGAGCTGCAGTCATCGCAAACGCTACGTGGGAAGGCCCGAGAGGACCTAATGGCGAGTTCCTCTGGTACGGCGTTGACTTCGCAAGCGATCTGGCTGGTAGTGATGGATTAGACGGTAGTCCATACAGCCTGGCCCTTGCATCAACCACATGCAATGCTAATGGTACATGTACCGGAGCACCTGCTCTCCTTGGCGAAGCATGGCTACAGCTCTTCGTCAAGAAGGACCCCGAGTGGAACTACACGCTGGTCAGCTCGGTAGAAGAGTACACGCGTCTCTTCAAGTCGTCAATCCAGGAGTACGAGTCCATCATCGAGACTGCGGATCCAGACCTTTCGGAGTACCGTAAGGCAGGTGGCAAAATCATGACATTTCACGGCTTGGTAAGTTTCCCATCATGCGCCCTTTGATCCTCATAGCCTTCGACATACGAGCTATTCCTACAGCCACTGTGCCTTTTCTCTTAAATCTCTGCTAACCTCTTGTTCAGGCTGACCCCATCATCCCGCACAAGGCAACCGACGACTACTACCGTCGCGTAATGGACCTTGATGCTAACGTGGATGATTTCTTCCGCTACTTCCATGTTCCTGGACTCGGACATTGCAAGGGTGGACCTGCTGGAGAGCCTCCCGCCACCTTTCATGCGCTCGTCGACTGGGTCGAGAAGGAAGTCGTGCCAGAGACTTTGCCCATGAGCTTCAACGACACAGCCGGGACACACTACGACAGAATCTTGTGCCCTTACCCGATGAATACACGCCTCATCTCGAAGGATAGTGATGTTACAAAGGCAGAGTCGTTCGAGTGCGCTCTTTGAGCGCGCGACAGGGTGTGTGGAGGAGTGGCTTTGCTATTTCATTTCTAGAATGTATTTGTATGTTTTATATAGAAGTTTGTATATAGAGGATGTGTATTTGATTTTCCCCGCGTCACACTAGTGCAATGAAACTTTTGACGCGTAACTGTAGAGGTTGTCTTCGCGCTCCGCGTTGTAATAACAATGACCTTGAACCTCCGCTCTAAATCCTTTTGCACGTGCTCGGCGCTTATGATTGACGCAAGTCATTTGCATACATCCTCTGCCCAAGTTTTTCAAGGAGACTCCTTAAATAAGCTCTACGCATGAGTTCATCACGGGTGAAGGCTCTCTCGATTCCTTGCGCGTTACGGGTTTGAAAAGCTTTCTGACACCTGTTCAACTATCCATCCTGACATCGTACCTCTTTCTTAACGCACACTGTTCCCAAGTGAGACTCGACCAGATGTCACTCAAAAAGCTTCAGGAGGGTGGAGCCTTCACATTGCGACTCGAAGACATGAGAACGACTGCCACCACTGTCGATCACAAATTCGTCGACTCCACCACACCTTCATCATCTAAATTTGGGCGCTTGTCGAGGTCAAATTTGTGATCTGTACCTCGTAGGCTAATACTAGAATCAACGTTGGGCCTGCATTGTGTGTAGCACCACTGCGCCACGCCTATCCGTTGGCAATATTGCTAGGCCCGCGTGTATGCATGCACGAATCGAGTTTGAAAAAACTATTATTGAATTGCGCAATAAACGAACTTTTGTGCTTCCAGAAAGCAATACCCGGTGATGTATCCGTACTCCTCGCTTGCCGCTCTGAACTGAGTGCAGCAAAGCAACCTTGAACTCCGAATCTTAAATCTTCAGGACCAAAATGAATACCACGCTAACACTTCAAGCCCCATACAAAACTCTTCCAGCTTCCTCCTCATCATCATTCGGTATCCCCAACAACCTCGTCACGCGCTCCAATCCATCCCTCCGGGTACTCGAGGTACTTTTTCTTCTCGATGACGCGTCGGCCTTCAGCGTTGATGACGAGTCGTGTCTCCGTCACGACTTGAACGCGTGGATCGCGCCAGTAAGGTTGGCGTCTCGTGGGGAATTCGTCGACCGTTTGATGTGGCTCGAAGTGGCTAGATGACTGTGATGAGCTCATCGAGGCGGTGTCGGAGGACATTGTGATGTGTGATAGATGTGAAGGCTTTGGTCTGAAGAAGTGATGAGTTGTTTGTGGTGTTGTTGTGTTGTTTGTCTGAAGGGTGTTCGTTGAAGAGACGATACTATTGGTATGATCGTTCTGTAATGCGCCAATCGGTCAAGTTTTATGCCCAAAACACAAAAGTAACAAACGACGTCAATGGCTTATACAAGAAGAGAGAACGTCATTGAGCTGCAGAGATACGAGAACAGGCTTTATACAGCTGGAATGAAAACACCCGAGTGGAAAAATTTAATTGATGCTGTACGAGGTTGATGCGTCGATGCAATGCAAGTATTACCCTGTTGCATATAGCCGAGTGCTCGTCACACCCAATTACGCTGTGTCGGAGGGATTAATGTGCGGTACACATTAGCCAGAAGACTACACGTGATAGGACTTCGCGCATTGTGGCGTGCGGGGAAGGAAGGACATGAGCTGAGTTGTGGAGAAGATTTTGAGACGCGAATCAACTTGACTTGACTATTCACGACTTCGCCAAGTATGGTTTTACACTATCCCGTAAACGTCAAACGATTGAATATCGTTGTTGGCATGGAGATGGTTGTTGGGAATGCGGGACGGTTACACTGCATCTCGTGGCACGGCCCGCTCCGACATGTTACGTCTTGCGGTTATTGAATTCTTGTTGAATCTCGCAAGGAACATGCCGTGAATGATTCTGATGAGCCAGCTGTCGTTTAATTGGAGCCTTGGAAGTGTCGGCAGTGGAAAATTGCTGCAAAGTTTGTGGAGGTCTGGAGCTTCATGTTCAAATTCTTTGAGTCGAGAACGTCTGCAACAATGTAATCCATACCTCCACCTTTCAACGGCGGCACGATGCTCTCTCACCCTGTTCAGCCCTCAACAATCCGCCCTGGGCGAGCTTATTCATAGTAAGCCTTGTCGCCTTCCGTAGGAAAAAGGCGACTGCGTAAGGCTTGGAGATAGCTCCGGCCAATAGACACAATATGGCAGCCTCAGGGTGAGACATTCTCCCATCGGTCATGTAAAATGCCACGAGTATTCCAGTTCAAGTAGACTCTCCACCATAAACACCTTCCCGGGTCAGCCCCATGAATTTCTTCCTTTGACTGAACCCAAGGCCCTTCGACAGCCTCTATCGAAATTTTCTAACGACATGACGGTAATACCACCTCTTCCTTCGTGTGCTCCTATAGTACTGGAAGTCTTGAGTCGTATGTATCGAGCCCTGGTAACCAGCAGAAAGCGTTGAGCCTAAGGACTTGATAAAAAAGTCGTGTTTTGTATGGCAGAAGAAAAACACGAACGTGGATCTGGATGAGTATGATCTCTGGTGGGTGTAATTGGAGCGTGTCGTCATTTCGCAAGGTCCGTTGAACGTAAGCTTGAATAGCAGACATCGAAACGGTGTTGTAGTAGAAAGGCTGCTGTCAGAACCCGATGAGATAGTGTCTTGTCTTGTGAGTTTGTCAAAATTGAACCCTTAGTCGATGATACAGCGCTGTTAGGTCAATGTTAATCCAGTTATGCGCCATTACCTGCTCTTAACTACCTCATGCAGCAACGACGTTGGCACTGCATGCTGATGTGATGGTACGATTGAGAAAATGCAAAATTCTTCGAAAGGATCACAAGCGGAAGATTGGCTATAAGTTATGTGCAGATGCGGTGCGCCACAGCTTGTTCTTTCCCGGGCACAACCGTGGATTCTGACCATTCGCCTGTACTTTCAGCCTTCTTGCAATTGTTGGTCCCCAACAGTCCGCCCCAGATGAACGTATCCGTAGTAAGCCCCGCGGAACGCAACAAGGCTGAAGCAAATACGGGAACTTTGGCACCGGCTGCAACGAATGGGGGCGAAAATGGCTGCTCCAAACAGAACATACAACCAATAGCAATGCAGTATCAACGCCTTTGGCCGATCAATACTGCAACCCAAGGGAAACTCCTCAAAGATCATAAGAGCCTCGCGCCTGTCTTTTACTTCGTGTCACTTACTTCTTCAGCCTTGTTCAAGATCCACGACAATCATGACAACGAGAGTGGGTCGTATCGGCGGCGAAGCTCTCTTTGTATCATCGTCCATTCCGCCGCCGCCATCGTCAATTCCGCCGCCATCTTCGTTGAATCCGCCTCCGGCTTCTAGTGCGCCGCGTCCTGTCCCCACCGTGACGAATGGAGCACCTGCTTGGGTGACAATTGCTGCAACGAACATCATCACGAATTTCAACACTCTATGTGCGTCCCTTCCATTTTGTGAAAAGCACAAGGAACTGACGTTATCAGCGCCGCCCACACACATTCCAAATCTCCCGACCCTGTCTAGTACGTTCAAAACTTACATTTCGACTGGGGGCCTGCTACCGCAGCAGACGCCAGGGAACACAGACGACACACCCATCTCGCCATCGAATAACGGTCTGTCAACGGGCGCGAAAGCGGGCATAGGCGTCGGAGCAGTGCTGGGAGTGCTGTTGATCGCTTTGGTCGCGTTCCTTTTGGGCTTCAAAGCACGGCACCGAGCTGCGAACTCTGTATCGGCATCGAAGAGCAATCCGTCGGAGGCAGATGCAGGTATACTAGAGCACAAGGCAGAGCTTGATGGTAGCGGTCGACAGGCGGCTGAACTGGAAGGCACAGGCATAACAAGATGGTGGGGCAAACGGTTTAGGGGAAGCGTGCACGTCAAGGCGCTGAATGACTCTGCGCCGCTGGAATTGCCTGCGGAAGACGTGAAGGGGTTGCATGTTGTGTCGCAGAAGAAAGTCAGGAACGAAGGTCTAGATGAGTATGTTCAAAGCTAAAGATATTCGAATGATGAAATGTTTGTTTGTTGGCGGTGAAACGTTCCGAAGCAATGAGAGAGGCGGAGAGTAATATTTTGTTCGATAGCCCTGAGGTTCCTGCTCATATGAGCATGTACTTGGCTATCTAGCCTATTTGGGCTTAGCCTGTTTTCCACCTCCATATGCTCCTACTCTGTACCGTAGCACACAACAATACAACAAG
>Ga0265780_10000557_pt1 | contig 57326 bp, 41 predicted proteins | sample P1T30metagenome_FD_192432 | JGI IMG/M metagenome (GOLD analysis project Ga0265780, IMG submission 192432) | Plant litter microbial communities from East Loma Ridge, Irvine, California - P1 T30 | ecosystem: Environmental > Terrestrial > Plant litter > Unclassified | place: USA: California... | reverse complement strand
TCGTCCCCGGGCGGCGGCACCGCGGCTCACAACAGAACAGCAGCACCTCCTGCCTCACCAGCGGGAGTTCTTCGGATCAGGCGGCGGGCTCGTCCCGTCAGGAAGAGGCACACCCATGCGAAGCCAGGCGATCGAGCGTCCCCGGCGCTCCCACGCGTCCCGCGCACTGAAGGCGACGGCCGCGGCCGTCGTCGCGGCGGTGGTCGGGGCGCTCGTCGTCGTCGTCCCCGCCCAGGCGGCCACGACCGACCGCAGCGAGGCCGAGGCCTCGATGGTCGGCGGCTCGGGCATCGTCTCGCTCGACCAGGTCGCCGCCCTCGGCGGGGCCTACTCGGCCTTCGGCACGACGCAGAACCCGCCGACGTCCCGCAACCCCCTGAACCTCACCGCGGTGAACGCCCTCTCGGTCGGTCTCGGCAACGGCTTCCGCCTGCTGGGCGCGAACGGTCTGCTGCAGCTCGGCGTCGACGGCCAGTACGCGAGCGCCACCGCGACGGGTGCCACCGCCTCGGCCGGCCTGATCGGTGCCGACGGGTCGATCGCCGCAGGCAGTGGCACCCCCGGTGCCGGTGCGACGCTGAACCTGCAGCCCCTGCTGGCGTCGGTGCCCGCCACGAACGGCGTCCTCTCCGACGTCCGCCTGGGCCTCGGCTCCCTCTCGTCCCAGATCAGCCAGCAGCGTGGAGCCACGGCAGGGACGCCGACGACGGCGTACCAGGTCGCCGGCGCGCGCTACACGATGACGAGCCCGGCCGTCCAGGGCGTGACCACGTCGCTCCGCGGCACGGTGACCGGGCTCGGATCGACGGTCAACGCGGTCGCCGGCAGCGGTGCCGTGACCGGGCTCGCCACCTCGATCACCGCACCGCTCACCACGGCCGTGAACGGACTGCCCCTCGGGGGAGCGGTGACCCTCGGTCAGCCGGTCGTCGGGGTGACGGCGACCGTCGACCTCGACTCGACGATCTCGACCGAACTCGCGAGGCCCCTGACCTCGGGCCCGGTGACCATCACTCCGAGCACGGGGCAGGTGATCATCGACTTCGGCGCCCTCAACGGCCTGCCCGCGAACAGCGACCTCCTCAGTCCCGCGACGATCACCGCCATCACCAACGGCGTCACCGACATCCTGCAGAACCAGCTGCCGACGAACCTGGTCGCTGCGGCGAACGCCGCCGTCCGGGCCACCGCCGCGACCGTCGACCTCCGTGTCGGTCTGCGCATCGACCTCGGTCTCGCCACGGTGAACGAGACGCTCACGACCCGCACCGTGACGACGATCGGGCAGCTGCTCGACGGCACCACCCCGGCGACCGCCACGACCGTCACCGGGTCGGGTCTCGTCGGTGCGCTCGGCGCCACCGTCCTCCGCAACGCGCTCCTCCCCGTCGTCGGCACCCTGCTCGGCTCCGTGGGCGGCCTCTACTCACCGCTCGTGGACGGCACCGCGCTCGCCGCGACGACGACCACCCTGCGCACCACGACCGCCGCCGTCGTCACGACCCTCGCTCCGCTGACCACCCTGCTTAACCAGCTCGTCCGCGTCACGATCAACGCCCAGGACGGCGTCGGCTTCCGTGACGGCCGGGGCACCGACGCGGGCTCGAGCTCCGTCCACGCGGTCAGCCTCTCGGTCCTGCCGCTCGTGAACGCGTCCCGGGTCGACCTCGCCACCTCCACCGTCCGGGCCGCGGCCCTCACCCCCCTGAGCATCGCCACGCCCACCGCCGGCCAGGTGTTCGTCGTGCCGAACGCTCCCGGAGCCACCCGCAGCGTCGTGCTGACCGGTGCCGGCGAGCCCGGTGCCACCGTCAGCGTCGACCTCGGCGCCGGTCTCACGGGCACCGGCACGGTGGCCGCGGACGGCAACTGGAGCGTGACCGTCGCGTCCGTGCCCGCGGGGGCCTACAGCGCCTCCGTGACCCAGGCCCTCGGCACCGCGACCACCGGTCCGGTCACGCGCGACTTCACCGTCGTCGCCCAGCAGCCGCTCGTCGTCACCGCGCCCACCGCCGGACGCGTCTTCACCGTCCTCGACGCCGACTCCACGACCCCCGTGATCGTCTCGGGCACCGCCACCCCCACGGCCACCGTCGCCGTCGACCTGGGCGGCGGCCGCACCGCCACCGCGCTCGTCGCCGCGGACGGCACCTGGACGACGACCGTCGCGGGCGTGCCCGTCGGGGGCTACACCGCGTCCGTGACGCAGGCCCTCGGCGGCGACGTCTCCGCCGCCGTGACGCGCGCCTTCAGCGTCGTCGCCGGTGCGGGGCTCACGATCACGAGCCCGACCTCCGGCACGCAGTACCGGCTGCCCGGCGCCGACTCGACCCGTGACGTCACCGTCTCGGGCACCGGTCAGGCCGATGCCCCCGTCGTCGTCTCGCTCGGCGGCGGCCGCGACCTCACCGCGACGGTCGCCGCCAACGGCACCTGGTCGGTGACCTTCCCGGCCCTGCCGGTCGCCGCCTACACGGCCACCGCGACGCAGACGGTGGGAGGCGCGGTGTCCGCCCCGCAGACCACCGACTTCACCCTCGTGGCCGCGACCGGCGTGACGATCTCCACGCCTGCGCCCGGTGCGACCCTCACGGTCGCCGACGCCACCTCGACCACCCCGGTCACGGTGACGGGAGCCGCCGAGCCGAACGCCCCCGTCCGGGTCGACCTGGGCGACGGCTACGTGGCCACGACGACGGCCGACGGCACGGGCGCCTGGTCGGCGACCGTCTCGTCCGTGCCCGTCGGGCCCCGGACGATCAGCGTCACGCAGACGGTCGCCGGCGTCGTCTCGGTGCCGGTCACGCAGCCGCTGACGGTCGCCGCCGGCGCGCCGCTCGACATCCTCGCCCCGGCCGAGGGCACCACGGTGCGCGTGGCCGACAGCGCCTCCTCGACCACCCTGACCGTCTCGGGCACCGCCCAGGCCGGCGCCGACGTCCGCGTCGACCTCGGTGACGGCCTGACCGGCCGGGTCACGGCGGACGCCACGACCGGCGCCTGGTCGGTGGACGTCGCCGGCGTGCCCGTCGGTCAGCGCACGATCTCGGCGACGCAGACCGTCGGCGGCACCGTGTCGCCGGCGCAGACGCGCGTCGTGACGATCGTCGCCGGGACCCCCGTCGCCATCTCGACGCCGGCCCCCGGGGCCACGATCCCGATCGTCGGCGGCACCACGGCCGACGTGACCGTCACCGGCACCGCCGACCCGGGGGCGACCGTCACGGTCGGCCTCGGCGCCGGCTTCGAGGTGCCGGCCACGGTCGACCCCGCCACGGGCGCCTGGACCGCGGTCATCCCCGACGTCCCCGCCGGTGTCCGCACGCTCGGTGCGACGCAGACCCTCGGCGGAACCACCTCCGCACCGGTGACCCAGCAGCTGACGATCGCGCAGGGAACGCCCCTGGCCGTCACGGCACCGCTCGACGGCGCCGAGTACTTCGTCCCGGGACCGCAGGACACGACGCCCGTCGTCGTCTCGGGCACGGGCCAGGTCGGGGCGACCGTCGCGGTCGACCTCGGCGACGGGCTCGTCGGCCAGGTGATCGTCCCGGCCTCGGGCCAGTGGTCCGTCACCGTCGCCGGCGTCCCGGTCGGTCCGCACACGGTCTCGGTGACCCAGAGCGTCAACGGCTCCACCTCGGACGCCGTCACGCGGGACATCCGGGTCAGCGTCGGCGGTGACGTCGTCATCACGGCGCCCGTGCCCGGGGCCCAGCTGGTCGTCGCCGACGACCGAGGGACCGTCGCCGTGACCGTCTCGGGCACCGGCGTGACCGGTCTGCCCGTCGTCGTGACGGTCGACGGCGTCGACCAGGATCCGGCCGTGCCCGTGGTCCCCGACGCGCAGGGAGTCTGGTCGCTCGAGCTCACCGGGGTCGCCGTCGGCGACCACGTCGTGGGCGCGAGCCAGCAACAGGGCCCGGACCTCCTCGAGGCCGAGCCGACGGACTTCTCGGTGGTCTCGGCCGAGGCCGACCTCACCATCACCGCACCCGGTGACGGCGACGTCATCACGGTCGCCGGCACCGGCAGCACCACCGCCGTCGTCGTGACCGGCACGGCCTACCCGGAGGCGTCGGTCGAGGTGACCCTGGCCGGTGTCGTCACCCCGACGACCGCCGGGCCCGACGGGCTCTGGACCGTCACGGTCCCGGGTGTCCCCGTCGGCGACCAGGTCGCCTCCGTGACCCAGACGGTCGGCGGCACGACGACCACCGAGCCCGTGACCCAGGCCTTCGAGGTCGCAGCCGGGGCGGACGTGGCCATCACGACCCCCGCCGCCGACGTCCGCTACGTCGTCGCCTCGCCCGCGGCCACGCAGGACGTCCCGGTCGCCGGGACCGCCCAGCCGGGCGCTCGGATCACCGTGACCCTCGACGGCGTCGAGGTCGGCAGCACCCTCGCCGACCCCACGACGGGCGCCTGGGCGGTCACCCTCGTCGGCGTCGGCGTCGGCGAGCGCGTCCTCGGGGCCTCGCAGGCCGTTCGCGACACCGTCCAGCAGGCCGGCACGCGCGTCGTGACGATCGACCCGGCGGCCCCGCTCACCATCGTGGCCCCGGCCGACGGCGTCCCGATCGTCCTCGCCGACCCCGCCTCGACCACGACCCTCGTGGTGTCGGGCCAGGCCGAGCCGGGCGCGGTCGTCCGCGTCGACCTCGGCGACGGTGTCACCGACACGGTCACGGCCGGCACCACGACCGGCGCCTGGTCGATCTCGTTCGACGACGTCCCCGTCGGCACGCGGACGATCGTCGCGACCCAGACGGTCGGCACCTCGGTCTCGGTCCCCGAGACGCGGGTGGTGCAGATCCTCGCCGGTGCCCCCCTCGTCGTCGTCGCTCCCGCCGACGGTTCCGTCGTCGACGTGGCCGGGCCGGACGTCGTCTCGACGGTGACGGTCTCGGGCACCGCGGCCGCGGGCGCCACCGTCGACGTGGTCCTGGACCCCGCGACCGGTGCCGACCTCGTCGCGACCGTCGCGGCGGACCCCACCACGGGCGCCTGGTCGGTCGACGTGGCCGGCGTGCCCGTCGGTACGGTCGACCTGTCGGCGACGCAGAGCATCGGCGGGACCACCTCGCCGGCGCAGGAGAGCTCGTTCGAGGTCCGCGCGGCCACCCCGGTCGTCATCATCGACCCGGACGACTCCGTCTTCACCGTGCTCGACCCGGCCGGCACCATCGACGTCCCCGTCTCGGGTACGGCGTCACCGGGTGCCGAGGTCTCCGTCCGGCTGAACGGGGGAGCGGCCGTCACCACGACCGCCGACCCCGCCTCGGGTGACTGGTCCGTCGTCCTCGCCGACCTGCCCGTCGCCACCTACCAGGTGACGGCGTCGCAGGCCGTGGCCGGCACGACCTCCACCCCGGTCCTGGCGGCCTTCGAGATCGTGGTCGGCGACGAGCTGACCGTGTCGCAGCCCACGCCCGGTGCCGTCGTGACGGTCGCCGACGCGACCGCCTCGACCGCCGTCACGGTCAGCGGCACGGCCGAGCCGGGGGCGACCGTCCGCGTCGACCTCGGCGACGACCTCGTGGCCTCGACGATCGCCGACCCGACCACCGGCGCCTGGAGCGTCGTGGTGGCAGGCGTCACGGTCGGAGAGCGCACGCTCACCGCCACCCAGGCGCTCGGCACCTCGGTGTCGGCCGCCGTCACCCAGCCCCTCTCGGTGGTCCCCGCCGCCGCGGTCGTCATCGAGGCCCCCGCCGTCGGGACCGTCGTGGCGGTGGCCACGCCGGACGCGACGACCGACCTGGTCGTGTCGGGCACGGCCGAGCCGGGCGCCTCGATCGACGTCGACCTCGGCGACGGCCTGACCGCCACGGCCCCGGCCGACGGCACGACCGGTGCGTGGAGCGTCACCGTGCCGGGAGTCCCGGTCGGCGACCGCACCATCGCGGTCACCCAGACCGTCGACGGCTCGACCTCGACCCCGGTCACGCGGGACGTGTCGATCGTCGTGGCCCCCGCCGCGCCCGTGATCGTCACGCCCATCCCCGGTGCGACGGTCTCCCTGCTGGACCCGGCCGGCACCACGTCGGTCGTCGTCTCGGGCACCGGTGAGGCCGGCGCCACCATCGCCGTCTCGCTCGGCACGGGCCTCACGGCCGGCGCCACCGTCGGGCCCGAGGGCGACTGGCAGACGACCGTCGACGGAGTCCCCGTCGGCGACCACACCCTGACCGCCACGCAGACGATCCGGGGCGCGACCTCGGCCGCGGCGTCGCAACCGTTCACGGTCGCGGCGGCGGCGGGTCTCGTCGTCGACCGGCCCACCGACGGCACGACGGTCGTCGTGCTCGCCGCGGGCGACACCGCCCCGGTGGTCGCGTCCGGCACGGCCCAGCCCGGAGCGACCGTCACGGTCGACCTCGGTGACGGCCTGGTCGGGACGGTCGTGGCCGACCCGACGACCGGCGCCTGGAGCGTCACGGTCGACGGCGTGCCGGTCGGCGACCGCACCGCCTCGGTCACCCAGACCGTCGACGGCGCCGTGTCGACCCCGATCACGCGGGACGTGTCGGTCGTCGTGGCCGCTCCGGTGACGATCACCTCGCCGCCCGCCGGGTCGTCGATCGTCGTGGAGGACGCCGACGACACCACGGACGTCACGGTCTCCGGCACGGGTCAGCCCGGCGCGACGGTCGTGGTGGCGGTGGGCGACGACCTCTCCGAGACGACCACGGTGACCCCCGAGGGCACGTGGACCGTCACGGTGGGCGACGTTCCCGTCGGCTCGTACCCGGTCGTCGTCACGCAGACGGTCCCGGCCGGTTCGACGACTCCCGCCACCCAGCAGCTCGACGTCGTGGTCGGCACGCCGGTCACGATCACCGAGCCGGCCCCGGGTGCCACCGTCGTCGTCCTCGACGGCCAGACCACGCCGGTCACCGTGTCGGGCACCGCCCAGCCCGGCGCGACCGTCACGGTCTCGCTCGGTGACGACCTGACCCGGGCCGTCCCGGCCGACCCGACGACGGGGGCGTGGACCGCGACCTTCGACGCCGTGCCGGTGGGCGCCGGACCGATCTCGGTGGTGCAGCAATACGGCACCGTCACGACGGTCCCCGTGACCCAGCCGTTCGCGGTCGTCGCGGCAGACCCGATCGAGATCACCGACCCGGCGACGGGCACGCGCCTCCTCGTGCTGTCCGTCGACTCGACGGTGGACCTGCCGGTGACCGGTTCGGCTCAGGTCGGCGCGACCGTCGCGGTGACGCTCGACGACGGCACGGCCGTCACGGTCGACGTCGACGACGACGGCACCTGGACGACCACCTTCACGGGGGTCGGCGTGGGCGAGCACGTGGTGTCCGCGACGCAGACGGTCGCCGGGTCCGAGTCGGCTCCGGTGACGACCACGGTCGTCGTCGAGGCCGCCGCCACGCTGACCGTCACGGCTCCGACCGACGGGCAGCAGTACCAGGCGGGCGACTCCGGCACCGCGCCGGTCGTCGTCCGCGGCCAGGGACAGCCGGGCGCGCCCGTCGCCGTCACGGTCGACGGGGGAGACCCCGTCACCACGACGGTCGACGACGCGGGCTCGTGGCAGGTGCCGGTCGTGCTCGCCACCGGGACGCACACCGTCTCGGTCGTGCAGACCGTCGGCGACGCGACCAGCGTCCCCGTCGAGGTGCAGGTCGTGATCGTGCCCGCCCCGGCCGACCCCGCCGTCGCCCCGACCATCACCTCGCCCGCCGACGGGCAGCTCGTGACGGACGCCGACGGCGACGGCTTCGTCGACCTGCCGGTCACCGGCACGGGCGAGCCCGGAGCCACCGTCACGGTCTCCGTCGGCGGCACCACGCAGACGGCGACCGTCACCGACGGGGGCACCTGGTCGGTGACCCTGCCGGCGGTCCCGGTCGGCACGCGGACCGTGGTCGTCGAGCAGACGGTCTCGGGCGTGGTCACCGGCAGTGCTTCGGTGGACGTCGTCCTCGCCCCCGCCGCGGAGGTCGCCCCGCTCGTGGTGACCTCGCCCGAGCAGGGGTCGATCCTGCCCTCGGGCACGGAGGGCACGGCCGACGTCCTGGTCGGCGGCTCGGCCCAGCCGAACGCCTCCGTGGCCGTGAGCCTGGACGGCGGCCTGCCCGTCACGGTCGACGTGGACGCCGACGGCGCCTGGTCGACCACGCTGGTGGGCGTCGAGCCGGGGCAGCACGCCCTGTCGGTGACCCAGACCGTGGGAGGCGCGGTGTCGGCACCCGAGACCGTCGTGTTCACGGTCACCGCGGCCGCGAACACCGACGCCGTCGTCATCACCTCGCCCGCTCCGGACGCGTTGATCGCCGACGCCGACGACGACGGCGTCGAGGACGTCACGGTGACGGGCACCGGCACACCCGGTGCGCTCGTCACGGTCGACCTCGGACAGGGGACGACGCAGATCACGGTCGTCGCCGACGACGGCACCTGGACGGTGACGTTCGTGGGCGTCCCGGTCGCGGCCTACGTGCTCACCGCCACGCAGACCGCGGACGCGGGCACGACGACGGCCACCCAGGACCTCGTCATCGCCGCCATCGATCCGATCGTGATCACGAGTCCGCTGCCGGGCTCGGTGTTCCCGGCCGGTCAGGGCGGCACGACGACCGTCACGACCACGGGTACCGCCGAACCCGGCGCGACCGTCACGGTCCGGCTCGACGGGGGTGACGCCGCCTTCGGACCCGTCACCCGGGTCGCCGCGGTCCTCGCCGCGGATCGCGTCCTGGTCGTCACGGCGGACGCGGCGGGTGCCTGGACGGTCGTCTGGGAGGACGTGGCCGTCGGGCCGCACGTGGTCGACGCGACGCAGACCGTGGCGGGAGCCACCTCGGCCCCGGTCACGACCGGCTTCACGGTGACGGCCGCCGCCAGCACGCCGGGCACGCCGGGTACGCCCGGTACGCCGGGCACGCCCGGGACCCCGGGCTTCCCGGGTCTGCCCGGTGCGGGTGGCGGCTCCGGCGACGGAACCGGCGGGGTCGCGACCGCGGGCGTCACGGGACTCGCGTACACGGGTTCCGACGTCCTCGGAGGGTTCTCCCTCGGGGCCTTCGCCCTCCTGCTCGGGCTGGCGCTGGTGCGTCTGCGTCGCCGGGGGAGGAACGTGGCGGAGTAGCCGGAACGGGCGCGTCACACCGGAGGGTCCGTCGTCTCGACGGGCCCTCCGGTGCGTCCGGCGGGCACCGCACCGGACCGGGCGGAGCAGGGCCCGCGCCGTCGACCGTTGTCGGTCGCCCCGACTACTCTTGCTCTGTGGTCACCGCCCTGTATCGCCGTTACCGGCCAGAGAACTTCGCCGAGCTCATCGGGCAGACGCAGGTGACCGATCCGCTCCGCACGGCGCTGCGCACCAACCGCGTCAACCACGCCTACCTGTTCAGCGGCCCCCGCGGCTGCGGCAAGACGACGTCGGCCCGCATCCTGGCCCGCTGCCTGAACTGCGCCCAGGGCCCGACCGACACCCCGTGCGGCGTCTGCGCGTCGTGCGTCGAGCTCTCCCGCGACGGCGGCGGCTCGCTCGACGTCATCGAGATCGACGCGGCAAGCCACAACGGCGTCGACGACGCCCGCGACATCCGTGACCGGGCCGTGTTCGCCCCGGCCCGCGACCGGTTCAAGATCTTCATCCTCGACGAGGCCCACATGGTCACCCCGCAGGGCTTCAACGCCCTGCTGAAGGTCGTCGAAGAGCCGCCCGAGCACGTCAAGTTCATCTTCGCGACCACCGAGCCCGACAAGGTGATCGGCACGATCCGGTCGCGCACGCACCACTACCCGTTCCGCCTCGTGCCCCCGGCCCAGATGCTCGAGTACGTCCACGAGCTCTGCGAGAGCGAGTCGGTCGAGGCCGCCCCCGGCGTGCTCCCGCTCGTGGTCCGTGCCGGCGGCGGGTCCGTGCGCGACACCCTCTCCCTCCTCGACCAGTTGATGGCCGGCAGCGAGAACGGGGCGATCGAGTACGAGCGCGCCGTCGCCCTGCTCGGGTACACCCACGCCTCGCTGCTCGACGACGTCGTCGAGGCGCTCGGCGCCCGCGACGGCGCCGCGGCCTTCGCGGCCGTCGACCGGGTCGTCCAGACCGGTCAAGACCCCCGACGGTTCGTCGAAGACCTGCTCGAGCGCCTGCGCGACCTCATCGTCGTCGGCGCGACCGTCGAGGGCGCGTCGGCCGTGCTGCGGGGCGTCACCGCCGACGAGCTCGACCGTCTCGTGCACCAGTCGCACGCCTTCGGTGCCGCCGAGCTCTCCCGCTCGGCGGACGTCGTGAACCGCGCCCTCACCGACATGACCGGGGCGACGTCGCCGCGGCTCCACCTCGAACTGATGATCGCGCGCGTCCTCGTCCCCGAGAGCGACCAGACGGGTCGGGGTGCCCTCGCCCGGGTCGAGCGTCTCGAACGACGCGTCGGCGTCGAGGGCCCCGGCTCCGCCTCGTCGGTGGCGCCCGGCCCGTCGACCGAGGCCCGACCGGCCGAGGTCCGGCCCGCGTCGGGCCGACCGACGTCCTCCGTCGCGTCGTCGGCTCCGGTCTCGGCCGCTCCTGCCGCGACGTCTCCTTCCGCGGCACCGGTCGAGGCCACTCCGTCGACCGAGGCCGCGGGCGGTCCGTCGGCCGTCGAGAGCGCGACCGCGTCCTGGGCGACGGCCGCCCCGTCGGCCCCGGTCGCGCCCGTCGGCTCCGCCGCTCCGGCGACGAACGAACCCGCGCCTCCGTCCGCGCCGCACTCGGCCGCCTGGGCACAGACCCCCGACACCGGCCCGGGCGCCGGGTCGGGCGCGGCTCCCGTCACGCTCCAGCAGATGCGCGACAGCTGGCCCGAGATCGTCGAGGTCGTCCAGAAGGCGCGGCGCACGGCCTGGATGGTCGTCGTCACGGCCACCGTCGTCGACTTCGCGGACGACGTGCTGACGCTCGCCTTCCCCAGCGCCAACGACGTCGAGAGCTTCAAGCGTCCCCAGGGGGCGGCCGAGGGCGTCAGCGAGTACCTGCGACGGGCGATCGTCGACGTGCTCGGCGTCAAGGTCAAGTACATCGCCCGGGTCGAGGGCGACGGGCCCGCGGGTCCCACCCCCACCGGTGCGCCGCCCGTCGACGCGTCCGTCCCGCCCGCGACGTCGAGCCCGCAACGAGACACCGGCCGGTCGGCCGCACCGACGACCGACGCCGGGCGGCAGGCTTCCGCTCCGTCATCCCAGGGGTCGACACCGACCGAGTCGGGCCGCACGACGGCCGCCACAGAACCGGCAGCGCGCCAGGACTCCGCCGCGAAGGCCGCGAGTCCTCCCCAGACCCCGGCGGCGGCCACGAAGCCGACGTCCGCCGAACGGGCCCCGGCCCCGGCGTCGACCGAGCGACCCGGTTCCCCGGCGCCCGTCACCGGGTGGGACGTCGCCACCATCCCCCAGACCCCGCCCCCCGAGCCCGACGAGCCCGAGCACATCACCGAAGAGCCACCCGGGGGCGTCCCGACGGTCGACGCCGCGCCTCCGCCGCCCGAGGTCGACGCGGCCGCGGCAGGCCGTTCCGGCGCGGGTGCGTCGCCTCGGGCAGCCACGACCTCGACCGCGGCGTCGGCGGCTCCGGCTCCCTCCGCGGGTGCCGGCCCGTCGGTGGCCGAGCGTCGCGCCGCCACCGGCGACCCTCGTCGAGGCATCCCCACCGGGTCGCGCTACGGCGAGGCCGTCGTGCGCGAGATCCTCGGGGCCCAGTTCATCGAAGAAGAGACGATCGCCCCCCGGGTCACGCCTCAGAGAAGCGAGTAGCGCGTGTACGAAGGCATCGTCCAAGAGCTCATCGACGAGTTCGGTCGCCTCCCCGGCATCGGGCCCAAGTCGGCGCAACGCATCGCGTTCCACATCGTGCAGAACGAGTCGTTCGACACGTCACGCCTCGCCGAGCTGCTCGTCGACGTCAAGACCAAGGTGCGTTTCTGCGAGATCTGCGGCAACGTCAGCGAACAAGAGACCTGCAACATCTGCCGAGACCCGCGTCGCTCGCCGGCCACGATCTGCGTCGTCGAAGAGGCCAAGGACGTCCAGGCCATCGAGCGCACGCGCGAGTTCCGCGGCCTCTACCACGTGCTCGGTGGGGCGATCAGCCCCATCGACGGCATCGGTCCCGACGATCTGCGCATCCGCCAGCTGGTGCAGCGTCTCGCCGACGACACCGTCCAAGAGGTCATCATCGCCACCGATCCCAACCTCGAGGGCGAGGCGACCGCGACGTACCTCTCCCGGATGCTCGCGCCCTTCGGCCTCCGGGTGACGCGACTGGCCTCGGGCCTGCCCGTGGGCGGCGACCTCGAGTACGCCGACGAGGTCACGCTCGGCCGCGCCTTCGAGGGCCGCCGGCTCGTCTCCGAGTGACGACCCGCGCCTCCTGAGGCCGTGCGGCGGGCGCCTGCCCGTCAGAGGCGGGCGCGCCGTGCCCGGACGACGCAGTACGCGCCGTAGGCCATGAGCCCCAGGGCGACGGCCGTCAGCACCACCACTCCGAAGGGTAGGGCCGCCAGGGCCCTCAGGGCGCCGTCGAGCCCCGTGGCCTCGCTCGGGTCCGAGGTGATCGCCGCGACCGCGAACAGCACGCCGACGACGGCCAGGGCGATCCCCTTGGCCACGTAACCCGTGACGCCCAGGGCGACCGTGCCACGTCCCGCCGCACCCCCCGGCAGCGTGAGGTCCTCGCGGAACTTCTGCTTCACGCCCTTCACGACGAAGTAGGCCCCGATCGCCACGATGGCGAGCGCGACGACGACGAGCAGCGCGACGCCCCCAGGAGCGGAGAGCAGCCGGGCGCTGAGCGTCTGGGTCTGTCCGGAGCTGTCCGACGACGAGCCCCGGGCGAAGGTGAAGGCCGTGAACCCGACGGCGAGGTAGGCGACGCCCTTGCCGCCCTCCTTCGCGCGCTCGGCCCAGGCGTCCTTGTCGGTCCCCCGGACGAGAGCGGCTTCGAGCACCTGGAACAGGCCGAGGCCCCAGAGCCCCACGACGATCAGCCAGAGGAGGAAGACCCCGCCCGGACGGGACGCGAACTGCCCGAGGGCACCGCCCTGGTCGGCCTCGCCGCCACCGCCGAACGCGACGCCGAGGGCGATCACGCCGATCACGACGTGGAGCAGGCCGTTCATGGCGAAACCGACGCGGGCGGCGGTCGTGAGGGCGCGGCTGTCCTGGAGGCGGCTGGCGGCGCCGCGGGCCTGGTCGGTGGTGTCGGGCATCGGTCCACCGTAGGGGAGAGGCGTCGACGCCGCCCTCCGTGCTCCGATGCGCGACCCCTCGGGGCCGTCCGCGGGACACCGAGCCGTGTGCGTAACACTCCCTCGACACCGAATAGAATCGCCGGACGCAGGCGTGAGCCGTCCTCCGGCGCGCCCAGTCCCCTTCTCAGGAGTCACCGTGAGCTTGATCGTGCAGAAATTCGGCGGGTCGTCCGTCGCCGATGCCGAGAGCATCAAGCGCGTCGCCAAGCGCATCGTCGAGACGCGCAAGGCCGGCAACGACGTCGTCGTGGCCGTCAGCGCGATGGGCGACACCACCGACGAGCTGCTCGACCTGGCCAACGAGGTCAGTCCGCTCCCCGGCGGCCGCGAGCTCGACATGCTGCTCACCGCGGGCGAGCGCATCAGCATGGCCCTGCTCGCCATGGCGATCCGCAGCCTGGGCGTCGAGGCCCGCTCGTACACCGGCAGCCAGGCCGGCATGATCACCGACGCCCAGCACGGCAAGGCCCGCATCGTCGACGTCACGCCCGGACGGGTGCGGGACGCGCTCGACGCCGGGTACGTGGCGATCGTCGCCGGCTTCCAGGGGTTCAACCGGTCCACGGGCGACATCACGACCCTCGGTCGCGGCGGCTCCGACACGACCGCCGTCGCCCTCGCCGCGGCGCTCGACGCCGACGTGTGCGAGATCTACACCGACGTCGACGGCGTCTTCACGGCCGACCCCCGCGTCGTGCCCAAGGCCCGCAAGCTCGACCGCGTCACGAGCGAAGAGATGCTCGAGCTCGCCGCCGCCGGGTCGAAGGTGCTCTACATCCGTGCCGTCGAGTACGCCCGGCGTCACGGGGTCACCCTGCACGTCCGCTCGTCGTTCAACAACAACGAGGGCACGCTCGTCGTCAACCCGAAAGAGGGAGAGAACGTGGAAGAACCCATCATCAGCGGGGTCGCGGGCGACCTCAGCGAGGGCAAGATCACCGTCGTCGGCGTCCCCGACGTGCCGGGCAAGGCCGCCCAGATCTTCCGCACGGTCGCCAAGACCGGCGCCAACATCGACATGATCGTGCAGAACGTGTCGGCGGCGTCGACCAGCCGCACCGACATCTCGTTCACCCTGCCGAAGTCCGAGGGCGCCGTCGTGCTCCAGGCCCTCGAGTCGGACCGCTCCGAGATCGGCTTCGAGTCGCTGCAGTACGACGACCAGATCGGCAAGCTCGCGCTCGTCGGTGCGGGCATGCGCACCAACGCCGGCGTCTCGGCGCGACTGTTCACTGCTCTCTTCGAGGCCGGCATCAACATCGAGATGATCTCGACCAGCGAGATCCGCATCTCGGTGGTCACCCGGGCCGACACCCTGAACGACGCACTCCGCGTCGTCCACACGGCCTTCGGTCTCGACGCCGAGGTCGACGCGGTCGTCCACGGCGGCACCGGCCGCTGACGCGACCCGGTCCTCGACCAGGAGGCGCGCGCGGCTCCCGCACCGCGCCTCCCGACCCTGCTCCCGCCGTTCCGCGGCCTGCACCACCGAACCCGGCACCACCGAACCCTGCACCACCGAACCCTGCACCACCGAACCCCCAGGAGGCACCCATGGCCGAAGGACTGCGCGTCGGCGTGATCGGCGCGACCGGACAGGTCGGCAAGGTCATGCGCACGCTGCTCGACGAGCGCGACTTCCCGGTCGCCGAGATCCGCTTCTTCGCCACCGCCCGGTCGGCGGGCACGACCCTGCCCTTCCGCGGGGTCGAGATCGTCGTCGAGGACATCGAGACGGCCGATCCCGCCGGTCTCGACATCGCCCTCTTCTCGGCCGGCGCCACGGGATCGCGGGCCCACGCCCCGCGGTTCGCCGCGGCCGGTGCGCTCGTCATCGACAACTCGAGCGCTTGGCGCATGGACCCCGAGGTGCCCTTGGTGGTCAGCGAGGTGAACCCCCACGCCCTGCGCGAGGCGGTGAAGGGCATCGTCGCCAACCCCAACTGCACGACCATGGCGGCCATGCCCGTGCTGAAGGTGCTCGACACCGAGGCCACCCTGCAGCGTCTGATCGTCAGCACCTACCAGGCCGTGTCGGGCAGCGGCCTCGCCGGCGCCGACGAGCTGCTGCAGCAGACCCGCGCCGCGATCGAGGGCGACACCATCGGCCTCGTGCACGACGGTCGCGCGGTCGACCTGCCCGAACCGGTGAAGTACGTCCGTCCCATCGCCTTCGACGTCATCCCGCTCGCGGGCAGCATCGTCGACGACGGCACGAACGAGACCGACGAAGAGAAGAAGCTGCGCAACGAGAGCCGCAAGATCCTCGAGCGCCCCGACCTGCTGGTCAGCGGCACGTGCGTCCGCGTGCCGGTCTTCACGGGGCACTCGCTCTCGATCAACGCCGAGTTCGCCTCGGACATCACGGTGGAGCGCGCCGAAGAACTGCTGCGCGACGCCCCCGGGGTGGTCCTCACCGACGTCCCGACCCCGCTCGAGGCGGCGGGAGCCGACCCGAGCTTCGTCGGCCGCATCCGTCACGACGAGGGCGTCCCCGGCCACCGTGGGCTCGCGCTCTTCATCAGCAACGACAACCTCCGCAAGGGCGCGGCGTTGAACGCCGTGCAGATCGCCGAGCTCGTCGCCGCCGAGCGCGCCGTCGCCTGATCCCTCGGCGCCGGCCACCTGAGGCCGGTGACGCGACGCACCCCGGTCTCTCGGCATCGAGACACCGGGGTGTCGTCGTCCGGTGGTCACCCGGGGTCGCCGAGGGGGCGGGCCTAGACTGACCTCGTGACCGATGCGAAGAAGCCCGTCGACGTAGCCCTCATCGGGGCAGGCATCATGAGTGCCACCCTCGGTGCCATGATCAAGCAGCTCGAGCCGAGCTGGACGATCCAGATCTACGAGGCGCTGGGCGACGTCGCCCTCGAGTCGAGCAACCCCTGGAACAACGCGGGCACGGGTCACTCCGCCCTCTGCGAGCTCAACTACACGCCCGAACGGTCCGACGGCACGATCGACACCTCGAGCGCCGTCAAGGTCAACGAGCAGTTCCAGGTCTCGCGACAGTTCTGGTCGTTCCTCGTGGCCGAGGGGGCCCTGCCCCAGCCCGACGCCTTCATCAACTCGACCCCGCACATGAGCTTCGTCTGGGGTGAGAAGAACGTCGAGTACCTGCGCAAGCGACACGAGGCACTGCGTGAGCATCCGCTGTTCCAGGGGCTCGAGTTCAGCACCGACTCGTCCGTCATCCGGTCGTGGGCGCCGGTCCTCATCCCGGGTCGGGCGAAGGGGCAGCCGATCGCGGCGACGCGCATCGCCGCCGGAACGGACGTCGACTTCGGGTCGCTCACGCGCCTCCTCCTCACGTACCTGCAGGGCGAGGGTGCCCTGCTCGAGGTCGACCACCGCGTCACGAACCTCACGAAGCTCGCCGACGGCACGTGGCGGGTGGCCCTCCGCAAGCAGGTCGGTGGCACGCCGACGACCGTCGACGCACGCTTCGTGTTCGTCGGCGCCGGCGGCGGCGCACTGCACCTGCTGCAGAAGTCGGGCATCGACGAGATCAAGGGCTTCGGCGGGTTCCCGGTCAGTGGTGAGTTCCTCCGCTGCGACGATCCTGCGATCGTCGGCAAGCACCAGGCCAAGGTCTACGGCAAGGCCGCCGTCGGCTCGCCCCCGATGTCGGTCCCGCACCTCGACACCCGCGTCGTCGACGGGCAGGCCAGCCTGATGTTCGGGCCCTACGCCGGCTTCAGCCCGAAGTTCCTCAAGCACGGTTCGATGTTCGACCTGTTCGCCTCGATCCGTGCCCACAACCTGTACCCGATGATCCGCGCCGGGCTCGCCAACCTCTCGCTGGTCAAGTACCTCGTGGGGCAGCTCGCGGCGAGCAAGCAGACCAAGTTCGAGGCGCTCCGCGAGTTCATGCCCGACGCCGATCCGAAGGACTGGTACCGCATCACCGCCGGCCAGCGGGTGCAGGTCATCAAGAAGGACCGCAAGAAGGGCGGGGTGCTGCAGTTCGGCACCGAGGTGATCACGGCGGCCGACGGCACCATCGCGGGTCTGCTCGGCGCGTCCCCGGGGGCGTCCACGGCCGTGCCGATCATGCTCAGCGTGCTCGAGCGGTGCTTCCCCGACCGCATCGCGGCATGGAAGCCGCGACTGAACGCGATGATCCCGACCTACGGCGACGACCTCTCGTCCGACGAGCGGCGGGCCGCGTCGACCATCGGGGCGACCGCCGAGGCGCTGCACATCCACGCCTAGGCCCGGTGCCGGTCCGCGCGACCCCGCACGGAGCGCCCCGGGTTGACCCTGATTCGAACATGTGTTCGAATGGGGTGCATGCGATGGTCCGAGCAAGCGGTCGACACCGAGAACGCCTCGGCGCTGCCCGGTCTGGCGCGACTGAACAACCTGATCACCTCCGTCACGACGCCCGAGTTCGCGGGGGTCACGTTCCACGAGGTGGTCGCCAAGAGTGCTCTCAACCGCGTCCCGGGTGGCGACTCGACTCTGCCCTTCGGGTGGACGATCAATCCCTACCGCGGCTGCAGCCACGCCTGCGTGTACTGCTTCGCCCGCCCCACCCACGAGTACCTCGACCTCGACGGCGGCGACGACTTCGACCGCCAGATCGTCGTCAAGGTGAACGTCGCCGAGGTGCTCGCCCGCGAACTCCACCGTCCGACGTGGCAGCACCACCCGGTCGCTCTCGGCACCAACACCGACCCCTATCAGCGTGCCGAGGGTCGGTACCGGCTCATGCCCGGCATCATCGCCGCCCTCGCCGACTCGGGCACCCCCTTCAGCATCTTGACGAAGGGCACGTTGTTGCGCCGCGACCTGCCCCTGCTCGCCGAGGCGGCACAGCACGTGCCCGTCGACCTGGCCATGTCGATCGCCGTCTACGACGACGACCTGCAGCAGTCGGTCGAGCCGGGCACGCCGACGACGGCGGCCCGCCTGGCCACCGTCTCGGCGGCCCGCGAGCTGGGGTTGTCCTGCTCGGTCTTCATGATGCCCGTGCTGCCGTACCTCACCGACGGGCTCGACCACCTGCACGCAGCGCTCGCGGCCGTCCGCGACTCGGGTGCCTCGAGCGTGATGTACAGCGCCTTGCACCTCAAGCCCGGGGTCAAAGAATGGTGGTTCGCCTGGCTCGAACGTGAGCACCCCGAGCTCGTGGTCAAATACCGCGCGCTCTACGCCCAGGGCACCTACGCACCGACGGGCTACCGCTCGTGGCTGGCCGCACGTCTGCGGCCCCTGTTGCGCGAGTACGGCCTCGAGAAGGGGCAGGCCGATCCGTCCACGGGGTCGATGCGCTCCGCGGCGCTCGACGACAGCGCGCGCTCCCTGCGACTCATGGGGCTGAACGGTACCGGCACGGCAGCCGCCGGCACCCTTCCTGGCACCCCCGATCTGACGGTCGGTACCGGTGGCTCCTCCGTTCCCCGGGCCCTCATCGCCCACGAACTGCCCGGTGGGGCACGGTCGCAGCCTCGACTGTTCTGAGCCTGCGAGAGTTCAGGGCCGTCGGGCCGTCGGGCCGTCGGGCCGTCGGGCCGTCGGGCCCTCGGGTCGGCGGGCCATGGTGCCCATGGTGTCGCCCCTTCGCCGAGGGGAACGGGGCACAAAACGAACCACCTGCCCGCCCTTCCTCGTCGATGGCCCCACATGTCGGGGTACAGCCCGGGTCCGCCTTCTGCCATGATCTCTCCTGACCCGAACGAGCCGAGGAGGCCGCATGCTGCTCGGCCTCCCCGCCCACCTCGCTCCCGCGGCCGTCGGCGACTCCGTGTCGAGGGCGTGTCACGGCATCGCGGCCACGGTCCTCGCGGCGGCGGCGGCCCTGTTGCTCGCGAAACAGGCCGCCACGCCCGATCTGCTCCTCTGGCCGGCCCTGGTCTCGCTCGTGCCCCTGGTCGTCCTTCTCGTCGTGGTCGAGCGCTCGCGTTCGACGACGGCCCATCTCGCCTACCTGATCGTCGGGACGGCAGCCCTGTACTGGTACGCCGTCACCCTCTTCTCGCAGGTGGCGGCCGTGCAGGCTTCGGACGCCTTCTCGCTCTCGCTGCCCAAGATCGCCCTCGTCATGGTCGGCAGCACCGCCGTCGGCCCTCGTCGAGGTCTCCTCTGGTCGGCCGCGGGTTACGCGGCGGGCGAGCTCGCCACGCAGCTGGCGACGTGGCACACGGGCGCCTCCCTCCGGCTCGACGTCACCGCGCTGCTGGCGTTCGTCCTCGTGGCCGTGGTGACGGGCCATGCCGAGGTGTCGCGGGGACGTGCCCGCGAGGCCCAGCCCCGGCTGCACCGAGCGGCGCTCGAGCAGCAGGTCCAGGGCATCCGCGTCGACATCGAGCAGCAGGCGGCCGCCCTGGTCCACGACACGATCCTCGGGCACCTCGCCGCCCTGGCGACCACCCGTCCCGGAGCCCTGCCGCCCGAGACCGCCCGGTCGATCGCGGCCGACCTCGAGGTGCTCGTGGGGCGGGACTGGCTCTCGCCGGGCTCCGTGCCGCCCGAGGTCGCCGTGAGGGCCGCGGACGCCTGGGAGCGCAGCCGACTGCACGCGGCCGTCGAGCAGTCCCGGTCGGGCGGTCTCGAGGTCGCCGTGACGGGTGACGTCTCGGCGGTCGGTCGCCTCGATCCGGTCACCGGGGACGCCCTCGGTCTGGCCGTCGCGCAGTGCCTCGTCAACGTGGGTCGCCACAGCGGAGCCGACCGGGCCGAGCTCGTCGTCTTCGGCGACGGCACCGACCTGACCGTGATGGTGATCGACGACGGCGTCGGCTTCGACCCGGCTGCGGTGGCCCACGACCGTCTCGGCCTGACGGCGTCCGTCGAGGCGCGTCTCGCACGCGTCGACGGTCACGTGCAGATCTGGTCGTCCCCCGGCAGCGGCACGTCGATCGTCCTGCGGGTCCCGTTCGCCGTCACGGCGCCGGTCGTCGTCGCCGACGACGGGGTGCCCGCATGACCCTCGCCGCCCCTCCTCGTCCCGGCGGCCGGGCCTCCGGTCGGTCTCCTCAACAGGTCGACCCCCTCGGCGCCCTGGCGGCCCGACCGATCACCCTCGGGGCGGCCCTCGCCGCATGGCTCGTCGCCGTCGTCGACACGCTCCTGCGGGCCTCCGACGTGTCCTCACCCTGGGCCGCGGCGGGCGCGCTCGTCGCCGTCGCCGCGGGGGGCGTCGTGCTCGTCGTGTCGGCCGCGCCCCTCCGGGCGCCGTTCGGTTCCGCGGCGCTCTGGGGCGTCGCGGGGGCGTGTGCGGCGGCGGGAGTCCTGTCCGCCCTGGCCACCGCCGGCAGCAACCCCTTCGTGAGGGACGACTGGGCGGGGATCGCCTCGGGGGTCCTCCTGCTCGGAGTCGCCCCGTACCGCTCGGCGCGAGAGATCCTCGCCGCCGGAGGTGCCGTGGCCGTGGTCCTCGCCGTCGTGGTCCTGGTCGAGGCCCCGGGTTTCGTCACGCCCGTGCCCACCGCGTCGTACGTCGTGGTCGCCCTCACGCCGTTGCTCGCCCTGACGGTCGCCGCGGCGACCTTCTCGAACGTCTTCGTCGCGCACGTCGAGGGGTGGGTGTCCCGAGCCACGGGATTCCGCAGAGCCAGCACCGACGACCTGAGGGTGACCCTCGCCCGGTCGGTCCAGCAGGACCGCGTCACCGTGCTCAACCGCGAGGTCGTGCCGTTCTTCGCGCGCCTCGTCGCCTCCGGTCGGATCGGCGAGGAGGACGCCGACGAGGCACGGCGCGTCGCCGACTCGTTGCGCGCCTCCTTGGTGGCCGACGCCGACGCGACGTGGCTGGCCCGGCGTCTCGCCGCGCCCGGCCGCCGGGTGCCGACCGAGGTCGTCGACCCCGATCGACTCGCCGACCGCCTGGGCCCGGAGCACCGCACCGCGCTCTGGGCGCTCTTCGCGGCGGTGGACGACGTCGAGGTCGTCGAGGCTCGCTCGCTCCGGGTCGTGCTCGAGGCCGAGGAGGCGCGGGTCGACATCGCGATCGACCTCGCGTTCGGGTCGTCGGCCGCCGCCGCGCGACGGTCGCTCGCCCCCTGTCTGACCGTGCTCCGCCTCGTCTCGGGCGACCTGCGGGTCGACCGGGCACCCTCGCATCTGACACTAAGGTTTTCTTATGACCAGCACTGAGTCGAGCGGTCGCTCGTCCCAACGTCCGGGCTTCGGGAGGCCCGTCGCAGCACCCTCGTGGGCCACCGTCGGCCCGGGGTCCGACGCACCGCCCGCCCGTCGCGTCCGGCTCGCCATCCTCGACGACCACGAGGTGCTGCTCGACAGCCTGAGCAGCTGGATCAACGTGAACGCCTACGACTTCGACCTCGTCCTCACGGCGCACACCTGGCTGCAGCTGGTGCACAGCGACAACTTCCCGACCGACCTCGTCTTCCTCGACTTCCAGTTGAAAGAGCCCGTCTCGATCGAGGCCCGGGTCCGTACCTGCCGGGCTGCCGGGGCCAAGGTCGTCGTCCTGTCGAGCCTCGACACCCGCGAGTCGCGCGAACGTGCCCTCGAGGCGGGGGCGTCGGCCTTCCTGTCGAAGACCCTGCCGATGCGCGAGGTGATGGACGCCGCCCGCCAGGTCATGGGGGTCGCCCGTGACAACTCGCCTCAGCGCGACTGGCGTCCGCTCCCGGCCGGTGCCGCGAACCAGACCAGGCCCAAGCTCAGCGCCGGCGAGGCCGAGGCGTTCCGGTTGTACGTCTCGGGTTTCAGCACCAACGAGGTCGCTGCTCAGATGAACGTCCAGTACGAGACGGCGAAGACGTTCCTCCGTCGGGTGCGCGAGAAGTACGCCAAGGCCAACCGACCGGCCAGCAAGAAGTCCGAGCTCATCCGTCGGGCGGCCGAAGACGGTTACCTCCAGTAGTGGCCAAGCTCTACTTCCGCTACGGCGCGATGAACAGCGGCAAGAGCACGGCTCTGCTGCAGGCCGCCTACAACTACGAAGAACGCGGTCAGCGTGTGCTGCTGGCCAAACCGGGTGTCGACACCAAGGGCGACGACGCCATCGTCTCGCGGTTGGGAGTCACCCGGGCCGCGGACGTCACCTTCGCCCCCGACGACGAGGTGCGGCAGGTCTTCCTGGCCCGACGTGACGCCGTCCGCGACGAGACGGGCTCGAGTCTCGCCTGCCTGCTGGTCGACGAGGCGCAGTTCCTGGCCCCGCACCAGATCGACGACCTCCTGCGCATCGCGATCCTCGACGACGTCCCGGTGCTGGCCTACGGCATCCGGACGGACTTCCGCACGGTGGCCTTCCCCGGCAGCCGCCGGCTGCTCGAGGTGGCGCACTCGCTCGAAGAGCTCAAGACGATCTGCCGCTGCGGTCGCAAGGCGGTCTTCACGGCGCGTACGGTCGGCGACCGGTTCGTGTTCGACGGCGACCAGGTCGCGATCGACGGCCAGCAGGTGACGTACGAGTCGCTCTGCGGTGCGTGCTACCTCGCCGAGTCCGGCGGCCGCCTCGCCTGACCCGTGTCGCCCGAAGGGCGAACCGATGAACACAAAGAAATTGGCTCCACCCGAAGTTGGAGCCAATTCGTGTCGCCAGCAGGGCGAACCAACAAGCACAGAAAATCAAATGGCTCCACCCAAGGGTGGAGCCATTTGCCGTGTCGCCCGAAGGGCGAACCGATGAACACAAAGAAATTGGCTCCACCCAAAGGTGGAGCCAATTTCTTGTCGGGGTAGCGGGATTCGAACCCACGACCTCCTCGTCCCGAACGAGGCGCGCTACCAAGCTGCGCCACACCCCGATGTCTTCGCGTTCTCACGTGAAGCAACCTGACAAGAATAGCCCATGTTCGGGCCTGCTCGTGTCACTCGGGTGGAGCTCAGGCCGTGAGGGTCACGATCACGGCTTCGGGCCGGCACGAGAACCGGACGGGGGCGTAGATCGAGGTGCCCAGGCCGGCCGAGATCTCGAGGTGTGCGGTCTTGCGGGCATGGCTCCAGGTCGTCAGTCCGCTGACCTTGCTGCGAGGCAGGTCGCAGTTGGTGACGAGCGCCCCGTAGCCGGGCACCTGCACCTGTCCACCGTGCGTGTGACCGCCGAAGATGACGTCCGCACCGTTGTTGACGAACGAGTTCAGCACGCGCTGGTAAGGAGCGTGGGTGACGCCGATGCTGATGGGGTCGGGCCCGCCGCGATCGTCCTGCCAACCGACGTTCTCGCGGAGGTCGTCGAGGGCGCCGGGGATGCGGTCCAGACGGTCCCACCCGCGGTGTGCGTCGTTGACACCGAACAGTTCGAGTCGCGAGCCCCGCAGCTCGAGCGCTCGTGCCCTGTTGTTCAGGTCGAGCCAGCCGAGCTGGTCGGTGAAGAACGACTGCATGCGGTCGATGTCGAGGTCGACCGGCGCGCGGTGGGCCTTGCTCGGCCCGCCGAAGTAGGCCAGGGGGTTCTTGGGGGAGGGGCCGTAGTAGTCGTTGGAGCCGTTCACGAAGACCCCGGGGACTCCGCGGAAGGGTTCGAGCGCGTATTCGAGAGCGGTGTGGGCGTCCTCGTGACCGATGTTGTCGCCGGTGTTGACGATGAGATCGGGCTCGAGCACGGCGAGACCCCGGACCCATTCTTGCTTCTCGGACTGCCAGGGGGCGAGGTGCAGGTCGGACAGGTGCAGGATCGTGAGCGTCCGCGAGCCGGGTTCGAGGACGGGCAACACCTCGTGCCGCACCGTGAACCGGTTGCGCTCGACGAAGACGCCCCATGCCAGTGCTCCGAGGCCGACGGCCGCGCCCGCTGCTGCGGTCACGGCCGTCGTCTGGAGGGCGCTCGGCCCACCGGTGGTTCGTGGGCTCACGCGCAGTTGCCCGGGTCGTTGCCGTCCTTGTCGCCGTAGACCGTCAGCCCGATGGCCGAGTCCTTGGCGACGGACGTGTTGGCAGCGGGATTCGTGGACGCGACCTGGCAGGCGTTCTTCCCGTCTCCGGGGGTGAATCCCGCGATCGACACCTTGGACGTGTCGAAGCCGGCCCCACCGATCGACTTGACGGCGTCGCCCACCTTCTGCCGCGTCACGTCGGGGACAGCGGCGGCACCGCTGCCGTCACTCGTGAAGACCTTGACGGTCGTGCCCTTCGACACGACGGTGCCGACGGCGGGGTCCGAACCGATGACCTGACCGGCGGGCAGAGCCGACGGCTGGGTGCCGCCGTCCTCGTACGCCAGGGACACGCCTCGCAGCAGCGCCTGGGCCGCCGACGGGGTCGTGCCGGCCATGTCGGGGACGGCCACGCCCGAGCCGCGGAGGACAGCACCCGAGGCGTCCCCGAAGGCGGTCCCCGGGTACACGGTGTTGTTCACGGACTGGACGGCCTTGAAGTACTGCGGTCGGGCGTTCGCGTAGCTGCCGAAGCGGCTCTGGTTCGGTGACGTCACCGTACGGAGGCTCTTCTTGCCACCGTCGGCGTTGCCCTGCCAGACCACGGTGGCGAGCTTCGTCGTGGCGCCGGCGATCCAGATCTGGTCCTTGGCGTCGGTGGTACCGGTCTTGCCGATCTCGGGGTACCCGTCGGCGGGGAGGCCGCCGACGGCCGTACCGTTCCGCCACAGTCCCTGCATGGCGACGGCAGCGGCCGCCGCGACCTGGGGGTCGACCGCCTGGTTGCAGGACTGGGGCTGGCCACCGAGGTCGGCGCCGTTCGCGTCCTTGATGTTGTCGACGATGATCGGCGCGCAGTAGGTGCCACCCGAGGCGATGCCGGCATAGGCCGCAGCCATCGTCAGGGGCGCGATCTCGTCGGCCGAGCCGAGGATGGCGGACGCGTAGTCGTGCAGCGGAGCACCGTCGGCGCGGTGCACGCCGAGCTTCTTCGCCACGCCCTGGATGTCGGCGATGTCGAGCTTCTCCGCCATGGCGGCGTAAGCCGTGTTCATCGACTTCGCGGTGGCGTCGGCGACGCTCATCTGGCCGGGCTGTTCGCCCGCGTCGTTCTTCGGCGAGTACTTGTTGCCACGGCTGCCGTTGATCGTCATGTTGAACGTCCGGGGCTTGGCGTTCACCGACTCGTAGATTCCGTGGCCCTGTTCGATCCAGTCGATCAGAGTGAACGGCTTGTAGGTCGATCCGGGCTGGAATCCACCCGATCCGCCGTAGTCGTAGTCCGTGCTGTAGTTGACCGAGGTCAGCGTCGGGTCAGGGCTCACGACCTCGGAGAAGGCCGTGTTCTGCGCCATCACGATGACGCGGCCCGTCCCGGCCTCGACGGAGTCCACGACGCTGCCGAGCTTCAGGCGGCTCTCGGACGCCGGAGCGAACTTGTCGATCTGTGCCTTGGCGTTCTCGGTCAGGTCGAGGTTCAGGGTCGTGTAGACGCTGTACCCGCCGGTGTTCCAGTTGGCCTGGCGTTCCTCGGGCGTGGAGCCGAGGACGGCCAGGTCCTTGATGCTCTTCTTCACGTAGTCGCAGAAGTACGCCGCCGAGGCGACGGTCACGGCGCCGCAGCCCTGGGTGGGCGCCGTCAACACGACGTAGCTCTCGACCGGGGTGGCGAGGGACGCATCGGCCGTCGCCTGGTCGATGTCCTTCTCGGCCAGCATCGACTTGATGATGACGTCGCGCCGGGCCTTGTTGGCCGGGTACTTCTCGGGCGTCGACATGTTGCGCGAGTCCGGGTACTGGACGATCGCGATGAGGCTCGCGGCCTCGGGGACGGTCAGGTCGGCGGCGCTCTTGTTGTAGTAGTGCTGTGCGGCGGCCTGCACGCCGTAGGTCTGGTCGCCGAAGTAGGCGATGTTGAGGTAGGCCAGCAGGATGTCGTCCTTGCTGTACTTCTTCTCGAGCCCGATCGCGAACTTCATCTCTTCCAGCTTGCGGTCGAGGGTCGTCGTGGTCGCCTCCTTGTAGGCGGCGTCACGCTCGTCCGCGGTCGGCAGCTGCTGCGACTGCGCGATGCGGATGTTGCGGACGAGCTGCATCGTCAGGGTCGAGCCACCGCCGCTCGCGCCGAGCTCGCCGGCCCCGGCCGAGCCGACCGCCGCGCGCACGAGGGAGGTCACGTCGACCCCGCCGTGCTCGTAGAAGCGCCGGTCCTCACCGGCGACGACGGCGGTCTTCAGGTTCTCGCTGACCTGGTCCCACTTGAGTTCGACGCGGTTCTCGCTGTAGAGGGTGGCGAAGGGCACCTGCTGCCCGCCCTGGCTCGCGTACAGCGTGTTGCGCTGCTGCAGCTTGCCGATCTCGATGTACTCGGGGATCGACTCGAAGACGCCGATCGAACTCGAGGCCGTCATGCCGGCGACCGCGATGGCCGGCGTCACGCCGATGGTCACCAGGAGGCCGGCCAGGACGCTGAAGCCGACGAATCCGAAGAGTGCCCCGATGGCGGACGTGGGCTTCGATTTTGGGGCAGACATAGGATCAGAGTAAGCGACATCGCTGATTTTCAAGCTGAACGGAAGCCGAAATGGTCCTTTGGGAGTACACGACGACGCCCCTGCTGGTGCACAACAGCACGGCGATCCTCAACAACTGGGGCTCCGACGGATGGGAACTCGTCCAGGTGACCCAGGGGCCCGAGGGCGGTCCCGTCGCGTGGCTCAAGCGCCCTCGGCAGGACGCCTGATGACGACGGTCGACGAGCGCCTGGCCGAGCTCGGTCTCGTCCTCCCTCCCGTCGCGGCACCCGCGGGCTCGTACGTCCCGGCGCTCCGCACGGGGTCGCTCGTCTACACGGCGGGTCAGCTGCCGTTCGTCGACGGGCGGCTGCCGACCACGGGCAAGGTGGGTGAGGGGCACGGGCTGGTCGAGCCCGCCGACGCGCAGACGATGGCCGCGACCTGCGTGCTGAACGCCCTGGCCGCCGCGGCGACGGTGCTCGATTCGCTCGACGACGTCGTCCGCGTCGTCAAGCTGACCGGTTTCGTCGCCTCCGATCCCGACTTCTCCGGCCAGCCCGGGGTGATCAACGGCGCGTCCGACCTCCTCGGGCAGATCTTCGGCGAGGCCGGGCGTCACGCCCGCAGTGCCGTGGGGGTCGCGGTGTTGCCGCTCGACTCGCCCGTCGAGGTCGAGCTCGTCCTCGAGGTCCGCTGACGCGCCTCCTCGTCCGGTCACGACGACGGCCCCTCCTCTCGACGAGGAGGGGCCGTCGTCGTGCCGGGGTCAGCGCATCTCGGCGGTGATCACCGACATGACCGACGTGTCCGCCAGCGTGGTCGTGTCGCCGACCTCGCGGCCCTCCGCCACGTCCCTCAGCAGGCGGCGCATGATCTTGCCCGAGCGCGTCTTCGGCAGCTCGTCGACGAGCACGACGGTGCGCGGACGCGCGATGGCGCCGATCTGGTGGGCGACGTGCGCACGCAACGCGGCCACCGCCTCCTCGGGTGTCTGCGTGGTCTTCGCCTTGTTCCTCAGGATGACGAACGCCACCACCGCCTGACCGGTGGTCTCGTCGGCCGCACCGACGACCGCGGACTCGGCGACGATCGGATGGGACACCAGGGCCGACTCGATCTCGGCGGTCGACAGGCGGTGACCCGAGACGTTCATCACGTCGTCGACGCGGCCCAGCAGCCAGATGTCGCCGTCCTCGTCGCGGCGGGCGCCGTCTCCGGCGAAGTAGCGGTCCCCGAACCGGCTCCAGTACGTCTCGACGTAGCGGTCGGGATCGCCCCAGATGCCCCGCAACATCGACGGCCAGGGCTCGGAGACGACCAGCAGGCCGCTCTCGCCGTTCGCCACGGGAGTGCCGTGGTCGTCGACCACGTCCACCGAGATGCCCGGCAGGGGGGTCTGGGCCGACCCGGGTTTGGTGGTCGTGACGCCGGGCAGCGGCGAGATCATCTGCGCTCCCGTCTCGGTCTGCCACCACGTGTCGACGATGGGCGTGCGGCCGGAGCCGATCACCTCGCGGAACCACAGCCAGGCCTCCGGGTTGATCGGCTCGCCGACCGACCCGAGGAGGCGCAACGACGTGAGGTCGCGGGCCCCCGGGATCTCCCTCCCGGACTTCATGAAGCCCCGGATGGCCGTCGGGGCGGTGTAGAAGATCGTCACGCCGTACTTCTCGACGAGGTCCCACCAGCGGCCCGGCGCAGGGAAGTCGGGGGTGCCCTCGTAGAGCACCTGCGTCGCGCCGTTGGCCAGCGGGCCGTAGACGACGTAGCTGTGCCCGGTGATCCACCCGACGTCCGCCGTGCACCAGTAGACGTCGGTCTCGGGACGCAGATCGAAGACGACGGAGTGCGTGTAGGCGACCTGGGTGAGGTAGCCGCCCGAGGTGTGCAGGATGCCCTTGGGTTTTCCGGTCGTACCGCTCGTGTAGAGGATGAAGAGCGGGTGCTCGGCCTCGAAGGGTTCGGCGACGTGCTCGTCGGCGACGGTCTCGATCGCGTCGTGCCACCAGACGTCGCGGCCGTCGGTCCACTCGACGTCGTTGCCGCCCCGCCGGACGACGAGGACGTGCTCGACCGTGGAGTCGCCGTCCACCGCCAGGGCCTCGTCGACGGCGGCCTTGAGGGGGGAGACCGCCCCCTTGCGCCAGCCGCCGTCCGCCGTGACGACCAGGCGGGCTCCGGCGTCGTCGATGCGCGCCCGCAGGCTCTCGGCGCTGAAGCCGCCGAAGACGACGGAGTGGACGGCTCCGATCCGGGCCACGGCCAGCATGGTGACCACGGCCTCGGGGATCTGCGGCAGGTAGACGACGACGCGGTCCCCGGCCCGCACGCCGAGCGACAGCAGCAGGTTCGCCGCGCGCTTGACCTCGTGGGTCAGTTCGGCGTAGGTCAGCGAGCGGGCGTCGCCGGGCTCGCCCTCCCAGTGCAGCGCGACGCGATCACCGTGTCCGGCCTCGACATGCCGGTCCAGGCAGTTGTAGGCGACGTTGAGCGTGCCGTCGGCGAACCATCGGGCGAAGGGCGCGTCCGACCAGTCGAGCGTCTCGGTCGGGACCCGGGACCAGGTGAGCCGTTCGCGGGCCTGGTCGCCCCAGAAGGCGAGGCGGTCGGCAGCGGCTCGTCCGGCGAGGTCGGAGCCGGCGACGGCCGTCCGGACGAAGTCGGCGGGCGGGGCGAAGGTGCGTCCTTCGGTGGGCTGGTCGTCGGTGCCGTCGAGCATCGGAAGTCCTCTCGCGTCGTTGCGTGAACCGCGGCACGGAGCCGCGCCGACGACCTTACTCCGCAGGCGACGCCGGGCAGGGGTGGACGACACGCCTGGCAGGAGCGCACGGCGTGGTGTTCCCGGAGGGTTCTGGGGTACAGTGACCGAGTCGGATTCAATTCCGACGTGCGTCGCGCTGATTCCCCCCAATCGCCCGACGCACGTGGCGGCACCGGTTCCCCCCAACCGGTGCCGCCCCTCTCTTTTAACCCGGTGCTCGCCCGGGTGGTCGGTCGGCTCGTCCCCAACGGCGGCGACGGACGATTCGTCCCCACGCTGCTCTACCGATCTGTCTGTTCCGGTCGGGCCCTCCCTACGGTCGGGACCATGTCCTACGCGCCTCCGGTCGGCACCGCCCGTCACCCCTCCCTCACCCTCGATCACCCCCCTTCTCGCTTCGCCCTGCCTCCTGCGGCGGCGCTCGGTACCATCCGGGGTACAGAAGCCCGTTTCGGGGTACAGGCACGGCTCAGCCGACACGAGCGTTCCGCGTTCGGCCCCCTGGGACGCCTCCTCGACGATCCGGCCGTCACCGACGTGTTCGTGACCGGCGGAGTGGGCGTCTGGGTCGATCGGGGTGACGGGGCCGAGCCCGAGACGAGCCTCCATCTCTCGGAGGCCTCGGCGCGGCAGGTGGCCGTGCGACTGGTCGCGCTCGGGGGACGACACGTCGACGAGTCGAGCCCCTGCGTCGACGTGCGCCTGGGCGACGGTCTCCGGGTGCACGTCGTCCTGCCTCCGTTGGCGGTCTCGGGGACGGCTCTCTCGATCCGTGTGCCGCGTGCCGAGTCGATGACGCTCGTCGACCTCGATCGGCGGGGATTCTTCCCGGCGGGAGCGCTCCAGACGGTGATCGGCTGCGTCGAGCGACGGGCCAACGTCCTGGTCAGCGGATCGGGTGGGGCCGGCAAGACGACCTTCCTCGCCGCGCTGTTGTCCGAGGCTCCCGGCTCCGACCGCATCGTCACCATCGAGGACGTCGCCGAGTTGCGACCTCGTCATCCTCACGTGGTGGCCCTCGAGACCCGTCAGCCCAACCTCGAGGGGGCGGGCGGGGTCGACCTGTCCCGTCTCGTCCGTGAGGCGTTGCGGATGCGACCCGACCGTCTCGTGGTCGGCGAGGTCCGCGGACGCGAGATCCGCGACCTGCTCTCGGCCCTGAACACCGGGCACGACGGAGGCGCGGGCACCGTCCACGCCAACGGTCTCCAGGACGTCCCCGCACGGCTCGAGGCGCTCGGGGCGCTCGCGGGACTCGGGGTGGACGCACTGGCCCGACAGGCCGTCAGCGCGATCGACGCCGTGTTCCACCTCGAGAGACGAGGCGGCCACCGGAGGCTCGCCGAGATCGGCCACCTCGCCGTGACGCCCGACGGGCGGTTGGTCGCGCGGTCGGGATCACGGGGGTGAGCGGCGGCCCGGGTCCCGGACGCCTGAGTACCGGGCGCCTCGGGCCCGGGCGCCCGAGGACGAGGCGGACCCGACCCACGCCGGCCGCCGTCCTGGTCGAACGCCTCGCCGTCCTCGTCGGCGCCGGTGTCGCACCCGCCCGGGCCTGGGGCCACGTCGCCGCGGTCGAACCCCCGGGGGCCGTCCGACGGCTGGCCGAGGCCGTCGCGCTCGACGGCGAGGACGGCGTCGCGGTCTCCACCAGCCTCGTGTCGTGGCTCGACACCCGGCCCTTCGAGGGTGCCGTGGACTCCGACGGGCACGACCGCACGTGGAGGCAGGTGGCCTGCGCCTGGCGCGTGGCCGAGACGAGCGGTGCACCGATGGCCGACTGCCTCCACTCCCTCGTGTCGGCCCTCCGGGCGGCCGGTGAGGCCCGCCGCGACGTCGAGGTGGCCCTGAGCGGACCACGGGCGACGGCGAACGTGGTCCTCGCCCTCCCGCCCGTGGGTCTCCTCTTCTCCTTGGGGCTGGGCTTCGACACCGGCGCGGTGCTCGCCGGCACCCCGATCGGATGGGCGTGCGTCGGTGTCGCGAGCGGCCTCGTGCTCGTGGCGCGTCGGTGGAACGCGCGACTCGTCCGTGGCGCCCTGCCGTCGTCGAGGGTGCCCGGGTTGCGCCCCGAGCTCCTCGCCGTGGCGCTGTCCGGGGGAGCCTCGTGGTCGTCCGGCCTCGCCGCCGTCGACGAGGCGGTCGCCTCGTGCGGGGTCGAGGCCGTCGCGCCCGACCCACGAGGAGGCGCGGGCTCGGTCGACGAGACCGCCGACCGGATCGAGCGGCGTCGGTGCGAGGCGGTCCTCGACCTGTCCCGTCGTGCCGGGGCGCCGGCGGGGTTGCTCCTGCGCTCCGAGGCTCGCGAGCTGCGCCTGGAGGCCCGCACGGCCGCCCAGACCGCGGCGGGTCGGCTCGGGGTCACCTTGATGCTGCCGCTCGGCGTGTGCATCCTGCCGGCGTTCCTGGTCATCGGCGTCGTCCCGTTGGTGGTGTCACTCGTGTCGTCCACAGCGGGCTCGTGGTGACGGGCCGTCCCCAGCGCGGGACGACGTCCGCTGGCCACCCGCGGACTGCCGCCAGGCTCGATTCGTCACCGGAGAGGTGCCGACACCCACGAGAGGAACATCATGACCGTTGCCGCGAACCCCTCGCCCGCCGTCCCCACGGCGAGCCCTCCGTCCTCCACCTGCCGTACCTCGGCGGCCGGCCGCCTCGCCTCCGCCGCCCGTCGCCTCGTCCGGGCCGACGACGGTGCGGCCACGGCCGAGTACGCCATCGTGATCATGGCCGCGGTGGGCTTCGCCGGCCTCCTCGTCACGATCATGAGGTCGGACGAGGTCCGGGGCATCCTGTCCGACCTGGTCCGGTCGGCCTTGTCGGTCGGGTGATCGCCGTCGTGACGACCAGGGTCCAGGGGCGCCTCGTCCGTCTCGTCCGTCTGGTGGACGGCGAGGGGGGAAGCGCGACGGTCGAGTTCGCGATGACGATGCCCGCCGTGATCCTGGTCGTCGCGATCGTCGTCGCGAGCCTGGGCGTCACCTCGCAGTCGGTCCGCCTCGCCGACGCCGCTGCCGTGGCGGCACGGCAGACCGCCCGGGGCGATCGCGGTTCGGTCGGCGCGACCCTGGCGCGGCTCGCGCCGGGCGCCTCGGTGTCCGATTCCGTCGGCGCCGACCTCGTCTGCGTCGACCTCCGCCAGGAGGTGCGGGTCGGCCCCCTCGGCGAGGTCACGTTGACCTCCCGCAGCTGTGCGCCGACGGCCGGGCGATGACCGTCCGCCACGTCCTGGCGAGCGACCGCGGCAGCTCGAGCGTCCTGTCGGCCGCCGGCCTCGTGACGATCACGGTCCTCGCCGTCGCGCTCGTCGGATCGCACTCGGCCCTCGCCGTCCGGTCACGCACGGCCGGGGCAGCCGACGCCTCGGCGCTCGCCGCGGCCGACGCCCTGTCGGGGCTCGCCACCGGCGCGGTCTGCGACCGGGCCGCCGCGACCGCGAAGGCGAACGACGTCGCGCTCTCGGCCTGCGTCGTCGCAGGCGCGGAGGTCACGGTCGAGGTCTCCACGGCCCTCGGTCCCCTCGTCGTGAGGGCCCGGGCGACGGCCGGTCCACCGCCCGCGACGGCCCCGCCCCGGGGCGGTGGTCCGTGAAGAGAGCCCGAGCGTCGGGTGTGTATGGTGTGGCTGTCGGCTGCACGGCTCCCGACGTTCCTCGGGGTCGGTGGGAGCGATCGAGCACCCCGTCCTCGCCCTGCAGCCCCTCGCCCGGTCCGTCGGACCGGGTCGCCGCACCACCACCCAAGGAGTCCCGTGCCAGGCACGAAGAAACTGGTCATCGTCGAGTCGCCCGCCAAGGCCAAGACGATCGGGCAGTACCTCGGCGACGGATACGAGGTGCTGGCCTCCGTCGGCCACATCCGCGACCTCGTCGAGCCCAAGAACCTCCCGGCCGAGCTGAAGAAGGGGTCGATGGGCAAGTTCTCCGTCGACGTCGAGAACGGATTCGAGCCCTACTACGTCGTCTCGGACGCCAAGAAGAAGACGGTCTCCGACCTCAAGCGCGCCCTGAAGAACGCCGACGAGCTCTACCTCGCGACAGACGAGGACCGCGAGGGCGAGGCCATCGCGTGGCACCTCCTGCAAGAGCTCAAACCCAAGGTGCCGGTCAAGCGCATGGTGTTCCACGAGATCACCAAGGACGCCATCCAGAAGGCGCAAGAGAACACGCGTGACCTCGACACCGCCCTCGTCGACGCGCAAGAGACCCGCCGCATCCTCGACCGCCTCTACGGCTACGAGGTCTCGCCCGTGCTGTGGCGCAAGGTCGGACCGGGGCTGTCCGCCGGGCGCGTCCAGTCGGCCGCGACGCGTCTCGTCGTGGACCGCGAACGCGAACGCCTGGCGTTCGTCTCCGCGTCGTACTGGGACCTCACCGCGACCTTCGAGCCCGTCGCGGCCGAGGGCGAGGCGAGGGTCGCCTTCGGGTCGCGCCTCGTCCGCGTCAACGGGGGACGAGTCGCCGCCGGTCGCGACTTCGACGACCGGGGTCGGCTGAAGGGCGAGGCCGTCGCGCTCGACGAGGCGGCGTCGCGGGCACTCGCCGAGGCGTTGAGCTCGTCCGACGTCGAGATCGTCGTCGGGTCGGTCGACTCGAAGCCCTACACCCGTCGTCCGGCTGCCCCCTTCACGACGTCGACCCTCCAACAAGAGGCGGCGCGCAAGCTGCGGTTCTCCGCGCGGCAGACCATGAGCGTCGCGCAGTCGCTCTACGAGAACGGCCACATCACCTACATGCGCACCGACTCGCCGGCGCTGTCCCAGCAGGCGATCGGTGCGGCACGCAGCCAGGCGGCCAAGCTCTACGGGTCCGACACGGTTCCCGACAAGCCGCGGCTGTACACGGGCAAGAGCAAGAACGCCCAAGAGGCCCACGAGGCCATCCGCCCGTCGGGTGACACCTTCAAGACCCCCTCCGAGATGCAGAACGTCCTGCGGGGCAACGACTGGAAGCTCTACGACCTCATCTGGAAGCGCACGGTCGCCTCGCAGATGGCGGACGCCAAGGGATCGACCGCCTCGGTCGTCGTGGCGGCGACCACCTCGGGGACGGTCGAGGGCATCGCCCCGCGTGCCGCCACCGGGACGCTCGCCGAGTTCGCCGCGTCCGGCACGGTGATCACGTTCCGCGGGTTCCTCAACGCCTACGAAGAGGGTCGCGACGAGGACCGCCACGGCGCGGCCGAACCCGCCGAGGCCAAGCTGCCCCCGCTGACCGCCGGTCAGGCACTCGGCCTCGACGAGGTCGAGGCGAAGGGGCACGACACGTCGGCCCCGCCGCGCTACACCGAGGCGAGCCTGGTCAAGACCCTCGAAGAGCTCGGCATCGGACGGCCCTCGACCTACGCCGCCATCATGTCGACCATCGTCGACCGCGGCTACGTGACGCCGCGCGGCACGGCCCTCGTCCCGAACTGGATCGCCTTCTCGGTGGTCCGTCTGCTCGAGGACTACTTCGCCGACCTGGTCGAGTACGACTTCACGGCCAGCATGGAGGACGACCTCGACCTCATCGCCGGCGGCGACGCCGACCGCGTGGACTGGTTGAACGGTTTCTACTTCGGCAACGAGTCGCACCGTGGTCTCCGCAAGGTCATCGACAACCTGGGCGAGATCGACGCGCGCGACATCAACTCCATCGTGCTCGCCGACGGCGTGACCCTGCGCATCGGTCGCTACGGTCCCTACCTCGAGGCGCCGGGCGACGACCCCGAGACGCCCCGTCGGGTGAACGTGCCCGAAGACCTCGCTCCCGACGAGTTGACCGCCGAGAAGGCGCGCGAGCTGATCGACGCCCCCGTCGTCGGCGACCGTGTGCTGGGGCTCAACCCCGAGACGGGCAAGGAGGTCATCGCGAAGGACGGCCGCTTCGGCCCGTACGTCACCGAGCGGACCCCCGAGTCGGCGTCCGACGAGATCGTGGCCGACCCGGCGACGGGCGAGGTGACCGAGCCGGCGGCTACCACGACGACCACGACGGGGGCGAAGAAGGCTCCGGCGAAGAAGGCCCCCGCCAAGAAGGCCGCCGCTCCGAAAGAACGCACGGCGTCGCTCTTCAAGAGCATGGGGGTCGACACGGTCGACCTCGACACGGCGCTGCGACTGCTCGACCTGCCCCGCACCGTCGGCACCGACCCCGAGAGCGGCGACGAGATCCAGGCGCAGAACGGGCGCTACGGTCCCTATCTCAAGAAGGGGACCGACACCCGGTCGTTGACGAGCGAGGACCAGATCTTCGAGATCGACCTGCCCGGGGCGCTCGAGCTCTACGCCCAGCCGAAGTACGGCGCCCGCAAGGCCAGCAGTGCCCTGAAAGAGTTCGAGGCCGATCCGGTCAGCGGCAAGCCCATCAAGGTGAAGGACGGGCGGTTCGGCGCGTACGTCACCGACGGCGAGACGAACGCCACGATCCCGCGCGGTGAGACGGTGGAAGAGGTCGACTTCGATCGCGCCGTCCAGTTGCTCGCCGACAAGCGGGCCAAGGGGCCGGCCAAGCCCAAGACGGCTGCGAAGAAGGCACCGGCCAAGAAGGCGCCCGCCAAGAAGGCGAGCACCACCAAGGCGCCGGCCAAGAAGGCGACGACCGCGAAGGCGACCACCACGAAGGCGTCGACGACGGCTGTCAAGAAGACGCCGGCGAAGAAGGCTCCTGCCGCCAAGGCTCCTGCGGCGACGGCGACGGCGCCGGAGGCCACGGCCGAGTGAACGGCGCGGTCGGTCCCCGAGCCGAGGGTGCACGCTGACCATGCCCCTCTGGGAACACCTCACGGGTCAGCCCGATGCCATCGAGGCGTTGACCGCGGCGGCCTCCACGCAGCCCGGCAACGCCTCGATGACCCACTCGTGGCTCATCACCGGGCCGCCCGGCTCGGGCCGCTCGAACCTGGCCTACGCCTTCGCGGCCGCGCTGCTCTCACGAGAACCGGCCGACGAGGAGGCCACCCTCCGGCAGGTCGCCGCGAGGTCGCACCCCGACCTCGCGGTGCTCAGCACGGAACGCATCATCATCACGATCGACGAGGTCCGGTCGCTGGTCGCGGCGAGCCAGTTCTCGCCGTCGGTGGGTCGCTACCGGGTGGTCGTCATCGAGGACGCCGACCGCATGACCGAGCGCACCTCGAACCTCCTGCTGAAGGCGCTCGAAGAGCCGCCGCCCCGGACGGTCTGGCTGTTGTGCGCCCCGAGCGAGGCCGACCTCATCCCCACGATCCGCTCCCGCGTCCGCAGCGTGCGCCTCCGCATGCCCGCCGTGGGTGACGTCGCCGCGCTCCTCGAGAACCGCGACGGCGTCGACCCCGACATCGCGCTCGTGGCGGCCCGCGAGGCCCAGAGCCACATCGGCATGGCGCGGCGCCTGGCACTCGACGCCTCGGCGAGGTCGCGACGTCGTCAGACCCTCGAGACCGCGCTGGGCATCCGCAGCGTCTCGGACGCCGTCATCGCGGCGGCCACCCTGCTCGCGGTCGCGGGCGACGACGCGAAGGCGATCACGGAAGAGCGCGACGCCGAAGAACGGGCGAGTGCGTTGCGGTCGCTGGGCGTCGAGCCGGGCGGCACCGTGCCCCCGGCGTTGCGCAGCCAACTGCGTGCCCTCGAGGACGACCAGAAGCGCCGGGCGACCCGGAGCCTCCGCGACGGGATCGACCGCATCATGGTCGACCTCCTCTCGCTGTACCGCGACGTCCTCTTGTTGCAACTCGGCGTCGACGAGCAGCCCATCAACGAGGCCATCCGGGCACAGCTCGACGCGGCGGCGGCCGCCTCCACCCCGGCCGCGACCCTGGCCGTGCTCGACGCGATCGCGCTGGCCCGTCGCCGCATCGAGGCGAACGTGTCGCCGGCCATGGCTCTCGAGGCCATGCTGGTCGTCGTCAGTCGTCACGCCACCCGCTGACCGGAGCGCACGGCATGGGCACGGGCACCCGGCGGGCGCGGGGCCGTCCACCCCTTTCCCCGGGTGCATGCGCGATGATGGCCTGATGAGCGACCCGAACGCCGCCCCCGGCCTGCGCGAGCGCAAGCGTCTGGCCACCCGACGAGCGATCCAGGTCGCCGTCCTCGACCTCATCGTCGAACACGGGCTCGACGCGGTGACGGTCGACATGGTCAGCCGCCGGGCCGACGTCTCGCCGCGGACCTTCTTCAACTACTTCCCGTCCAAAGAAGAGGCCGTGGTCGGCGATCCGCCGGCGCTGCCCGACGGTCGCGACCTCGAGCGGTTCGTGGCCCAGCGCGACGAGCCCGTGTTGTCGAGCCTCATCCAGCTGTTGACGCACGCCGTCGAGTCGGCGACGGTCGATCGCGAACTGGTCGTGCTGCGCCGCCGGGTGCTCCGGGCGCACCCCGACCTGCTGGCCCGTCGCATCGCGTCGACGCGGGTCTTCGAGGAGCGCCTCACGACCGTCGTCGCTCAGCGCATGGCAGCCGACGCCGGGGTGGCGGACGACGCCGTCGACGCCTCGCTGCTCAGCCGCGCGCACCTGGTGTCGCTGGTCAGCATCGCCACCCTCCGCCATGCCTGGGCCGAGTGGATCGACGACGACGACGTGGACCACCTCGGCGACATGCGGTACAGCCTGCGCGCCCGCATGGAGGCCAGCTTCGTCGAGCTCGGTCGCCTCGTGACACGTGAGGTCCGCTGATCCTGTACAGTATCTAATCGTGCCGCGAGGCACGGGCAACCGGCCGAGGTCGGTCCCGCCGCTTTAGCTCAGTCGGTAGAGCGTCTCACTCGTAATGAGAAGGTCATCAGTTCGATTCTGATAAGCGGCTCCACCACAGCCCCGGGTCACGGCGACCCGGGGCTGTTCTCGTCCGTCGGCCGCGCCGAGGGTGTGCCGCCCCCGGGTCCCCGTGCCGGTTCCCTGCGCCCCCAGTAGTGGTGAGTGCGTCGCCGGGTTGTACCCCGAACGGTCCCCGGGCCTCGTCCCGTCGCTCTACGGTCGATCTGCGACGCCCACCGCTCGCCGGAAGGAGGTGGTCCGCATGCCCCTCCGAGTGATCTGCACCGCCCTGCTCGCCGCCGTCCTGGCGGGGATCCTCCTCGTGGTCTGGGCCGGAGGCGACTCCTCGGCCCTCGCGACGGCCGGCGTGGCCGACGGGCCGACGACGGTGGTCCTCGCGAGCGGCGACCCCGGACCCGAGGTCGGCCCCGCGGCCGAGGACGCAGGAGGCGCGGGGTGCGTCGACGACGCCACCAGCGCCTCCGTCCCCGCGCCTGCGCAGCCCGGCACCGACGCCCTGAGCGGCGCGACGGGCGCCCCCGACGTCACGAGCGGCGCGACGGGCACCACCGCCGCCGACCTCGACGCGTTCCGGACGGCCTACGAGGAGCATCGTGAGGCGGCGTGCCTCGGGCTGCTGCCGGCCGCGAACGTGCGTCACGACGCGTGCCTCGAGCAGTACCTCTTCTGGGTCGCCGGCGACCCGAGCCCCGATCCGTTGAGCGCCTGGGGGCACAAGGGCGAGGTGGTCCGCAGTGACGGGGTGCCCCCGGTCGGCTGCGACGGCAACCTCGCGGGCGGCACCGCGACCACGGGCGACGTCGCCGCCGCCAAGTGGTGGGCCTCGGCTCCGCACCGCTCGGCCGTCTACCGACCGGACTTCCGCGGAGACCTCGCCCACGCCTGCGTCGGGTTCGCCGCGGTGCACGGGGGAGCGCCGGACGACAGTCCGGACTTCGTCCGCTCGGCCAGTCGCTGGTACGCCTGCTGACCGGAGAGGTGGCACGGGCCTCGAACCGGAGGGCCTCGCCGACGGCGGTGGCTGGTAGACAGTCCGCATGACACTTCGATGGGGAATCCTCGGCGCCGGCGGCATCGCCTCCACCTTCACCTCCGACCTGCAGGGTGCAGGGTTGACCGTCTCGGCCGTCGGGTCCCGCGACCTGGCCAAGGCGCGCGAGTTCGCCGACCGTGCCGGGGTCCCTGGGGCGCACGGCAGCTACGACGACCTGGTCGCCGACCCCGAGGTCGACGTCGTCTACGTCGCCACTCCGCACCCGTTCCACGCCGAGAACGCCCTGCTGGCCATCGCGGCCGGCAAGCACGTCCTCGTCGAGAAGGCCTTCACCGTGAACGCGGCCGAGGCCGAGCGGGTCCACGCGGCCGCTCGCGAGGCCGGCGTGGTCGTCCTCGAGGCGATGTGGACGCGGTACACGCCGCAGAGCGCGCGACTGCGCGAGGTCGTGCGCTCCGGCGTCATCGGCGAGGTGCGCCTCCTGACGGCCGTGCACGTCCAGTCGCTGCCCACCGATCCCCGCCACCGCATCAACGACCCGGCGCTCGGCGGCGGAGCCCTGCTCGACCTCGGGGTGTACCCGGTGTCGTTCGCGGACGACCTGCTCGGGGCGCCCTCGACGGTCTCGGCCGCCGCCACGCTCAGCGACCAGGGCGTCGACGCCCGCGTCGCGATCCAGCTCGGTCACGCGTCGGGTGCGACGGCCCAGCTGTACGCCGCGCTCGACACCTCGGGCCGCAACACGGCGACGCTGCTCGGCACCGCCGGCCGCATCGACGTCGACGACACCTTCTACGCGCCGGGCGGCTTCACCGTGCGCGACTCGGACGACGCCGTGGTCGAGCGCTTCGACGCCGACGAGGGCGGTCTGCGCGGCATGCACCACCAGGCGCTCGAGCTCGAACGGGTCGTCGCGGCGGGCGAGCGCGAGAGTCCGTTGCTGACCGCCGCCGACGGTGTCGGTGTCATGCGCACGATGGACGAGGTCCGTCGACAGATCGGCGTGCGGTACCCCTCCGAGGGATGACGTCGGCGCGAGGCTCCGTATGATGTCCTCGATGAGCGATCAGGGTGAGCCACGTCACGACCGTCCCGAGGCGACCACGGGTGGTGACGGCGCCGGCCCCCGCGACGCGGCCACGGTGCCGTCCGCCGGTTCGGGGTCGTCCGTGTGGCGATGGGTCTCGTCGCGGCCGCGAGGGGTCCTCGTGACGGCGGGCGTCCTCGTGTTCGCCCTGCTGGGCGGCGGCGCCGTCGCCGCCGGGGCCGCCACCGCGCCCGACGCCGCGACGGTGCGGGCCGCCTCCACTTCCCCCGAGCCGGCGGTCACCATCACACCGACGGCGACTCCCACGGTCGACCCCGCACGGTCGGTACCGGGCGTCATCCCGGGGGCCACGCGCCTGCGGACCTGCTCGGTCGCCGGTGCCGCGTCGGACGCCCGTCTGGCCCAGTTCGAGGGCAGCGTGGTCAACGCCACCACGGGTGAGGTCCTCTTCGACCGCAACGGTTCGACCCCGGCGCGCACGGGCAGCGTGCTGAAGACCCTGACGAGCGCGGTCGCCCTGTCGGTCCTCGGGCCCGACGCCCGTCTCACCACCCGCGTGACCGGCGACGCCGGGACGGGTGCCGTGTCCCTGGTCGGCGGCGGTGACGCCACGCTCAGCGCCACGGGTTCGAGCGTCTACGCCGGGGCCCCCACGGTCGCCGACCTCGCGACCCAGGTGAAGGCGTCGCTCGGCGAGCAGCCCCTCACGCAGATCACGCTCGACGCCACCTACTGGAATCCCGCCGACAAGTGGGACCCGTCCTGGAAGCGCACCGAGCAGACCATCGGCTACCACTCCGAGGTCACCGCGCTCATGGTCGACGGTGACCGGGCGAACCCCGCCGCGCAGACGAGTCCGCGCAGCACCGACCCCGTCGCCCGTGCCGGCGACGCCTTCCGCTCGGCGCTCGTCACCGCGGGCGTGGTCGGTGCCGACTCCGCCACCATGACCCAGGGCACCGCCTCGAGCGGCACGGTGATCGCCCAGGTGTCGTCCCAGCCGGTCAGCCGACTGGTCTCGCAGCTGCTGCCGACCTCCGACAACACCCTCGCCGAGATGCTCGCGCGCGTCTCGTCGAAGGCGTCCGGTGCCGACGGGTCGGCCGCGTCGCTCACGGCGCTCTACAAGTCCGTGCTCTCGTCGACCTACGGTCTCGACACGTCGTCGCTCACGATCATCGACGGGTCCGGCCTGAGCGAGAACGACGCCGTGCCCTCGACCTTCGTCGCGCGGCTCATGATCCAGGTGCTGAACCGCGAGCACGGCCTCGGCGTCGTCTACGACGCCCTCCCGGTGTCGGGCAAGACGGGCACGCTCGCCTCCCGCTTCACGGGCTCGAACGCCGTGGCCCGAGGCGCCGTGCACGCCAAGACCGGCTGGATCGACACGGCCTACACGCTCGCGGGCACCGTCGACGCGGCGGACGGCACCAAGCTCACCTTCGCCTTCTACGCGATCGGCTCCGTGCAGGACAACGCCCGGGCCGCCCTCGACACCCTGACGACGGCCGTCTACAGCTGCGGCGACAACCTCGCCAACAGCTGAGGCGGGCCGCTGTCGGTGCGGCGAGCGAGAATGGTCGCATGACCAGAGCACTCTTCGTCATCGACGTCCAGAACGACTTCACCGAAGGAGGCGCGCTCGGGGTCACCGGCGGCGCCCACGTCGCGCAGGCGGTCACCGACCACCTCCGCGCCCACCGCGACCGGTACGACCTCGTCGTCGCCAGCCGCGACTGGCACGCGCCCGACGGCGACAACGGCGGCCACTTCAGCGCCGAGCCCGACTTCGTCGATTCATGGCCGACGCACTGCGTGCAGGGTTCGACCGGTGCCGACTACCACCCCGACCTCGACACCGCCCTCGTCGACGTCCACGTGCTCAAGGGCGACGGTCGGCCGGCCTATTCGTTGTTCGACGGGCTCGTCGACGACGGGCGGCCGTTCGGTGACGTCCTCGCCGCGACGGGCGTCGACGAGGTCGACGTCGTCGGTCTGGCGACCGACCACTGCGTCCGGGCCTCGGCCCTCGACGCCGTCACCGCCGGGCTCGGGGTCACCGTGCTGACCGACCTCGTGGCGGGTGTGGCCCCGGCTCCGAGCGAGGCCGCCCTGGCCGAGCTCCGCGCGGCCGGCGTCCGCACGGCCCCGTCGTCGGACGTCGTCGACGGCTCGACCGGGGTCCCGGCATGAGCCGCCCGGTCGTGACGGCCGCCGAGCGTCGTCGCGTGGTCGAGGCCGTGCCCACCGGCCTCTTCGTGGGGGGCTCGTGGGGCCCGTCGTCCTCGGGCGACACCATCGACGTCGTCGACCCCGCCACGGGCGAGGTCCTCGTCGCGGTGGCCGACGCGACTCCCGCCGACGGCCTGCGGGCCCTCGACGCCGCGGTCGCCGCGCAGGACGCCTGGGCGGCGACGTCTCCCCGTCACCGCAGCGAGGTGCTGCGCCGCGCCTTCGACCTGCTGATGCAGCGGCGCGACGACTTCGCCCTGCTGATGACGCTCGAGATGGGCAAGCCGCTGGACGAGTCGCTCGGCGAGGTCACCTACGGCGGCGAGTTCCTCCGCTGGTTCTCCGAAGAGGCCGTGCGCGTCTCGGGTCGCTACGGCACCAACCCCGAGGGCACCGGCCGGACGACCGTGCTGCACCGCCCGGTGGGCCCCTGCCTGCTGATCACCCCCTGGAACTTCCCCCTCGCCATGGCGACCCGCAAGATCGCGCCCGCCCTCGCGGCCGGCTGCACGGTGGTCGTCAAACCGGCCGAACTGACGCCGCTCACGACCCTCGCCTTCGCCGCGCTGCTCGCCGAGGCGGGCGTGCCCGACGGCGTGGTGAACGTCGTGACGACGCTGTCGGCGAACGACGTGTGCGAGCCCCTGATCCGCGACCCGCGCCTCCGGAAGCTCAGCTTCACGGGGTCGACGCCGGTCGGCTCGACCCTGTTGACCCAGGCCTCCGAACAGGTGCTGCGCACCTCGATGGAGCTCGGCGGCAACGCCCCCTTCGTGGTCTTCGACGACGCCGACCTCGACGCCGCGGTCGAGGGTGCGATGCAGGCGAAGTTCCGCAACGTGGGCCAGGCCTGCACGGCCGCCAACCGGTTCATCGTGCACGAGTCGGTCGCCGACGAGTTCACCGCCAGGGTGGTCGAGCGCGTGCGCGGGCTCCGGGTGGGCGCGGGGACCGACGACGGGGTCTCCGTGGGCCCGTTGATCGACGACCGAGCCGTCGACAAGGCGCACCGGCTCGTCCGCGACGCGGTCGGCCGCGGGGCGGTGGTCGAGACCGGCGGCCATCCCGTCGACGGGCCGGGCACCTTCTTCGAGCCGACCGTCGTGTCGGGCGTCGCCCCCGGCAGCGAGATCCTGACCACCGAGATCTTCGGCCCGGTCCTGGCGATCTCGACGTTCCACGACGAGGCCGAGGGCGTCCGTCTCGCGAACGACACCGAGTTCGGGCTCGTGGCCTACGCCTTCACCCGCGACCTCGCCCGAGGGCAGCGGCTCGCCGAACGGCTGCAGACCGGCATGCTCGGTCTCAACGTCGGCGTGGTGTCGAACGCCTCGGCGCCGTTCGGCGGCGTCAAGTCGTCGGGCCTCGGTCGCGAAGGCGGTGCCGAGGGCATCCACGAGTACCTCGAGACGGTGTACGTGCTGACCCCCGACCCGTTCGCCGGCTCATGAGCGCCGTCGAGCCGCTGCGCGTCGGCATCGTGGGCTACGGGCTCGCGGGTCGGGTGTTCCACGGTGCGCTGCTGGCCGCCGACCCGGCCTGGCAGGTCGACGCCGTCGTCACGCGAGACCCTGACCGTGCCGGGCAGGCCGCCGCGGCGCATCCCGGGGCCGAGGTCGTCGCCGACGTCGACGAGCTCTGGGGCCGTGGACTCGACCTGGTCGTCGTGGCCACCCCCAACGACACCCACGTCGAGACCGCGACGCGTGCCCTGCAGGCCGGGGCGGCCGTCGTCGTCGACAAGCCGCTCGCGACCTCGGCCGCCGACGCCCGCGGGCTCGTCGAGCTCGCCGAGTCTCTCGGCCGGCCGCTGAGCGTCTACCAGAACCGGCGGTGGGACGGCGACTTCCTGACGGCGACGCGCCTCACGGCGTCGGGCGAGCTGGGCGACGTGCACACCGTCGAGTCACGCTTCGAACCCTGGAAGCTCGAGAACCGCGCCGGCTGGAAGCGTCGGGCGACCCCGGCCGACGGCGGGGGCATCCTGTTCGACCTGGGCCCGCACCTCGTCGACCAGGTGGTACGACTCCTGGGGCCGGCCCGGGCGGTGCACGCCGAGATCGCGACCCGCCGCCCGTCCGGGACGGCCGACGACGACGTGTTCCTGTCGCTCGAGCACGAGGGTGGTCGGCGGTCGCGGCTGGCGATGAGCCACGTGGCAGCCCTCCCCGGGCCGAGGTTCCGTGTGCTGGGGTCGGCGGGGGCGTACGAGGTGCACGGTCTCGACCCACAAGAGGCCCAGTTGTCGTCGGGACTCGCGCCGACCGACCCCGCCTACGGTGTCGACGCGGGCGATCGTCGGGGCGTGGTGTCCGAGGGCGGCACCCGCCGTGACGAGACGACCGATCCGGGCCGGTACCCCGCGTTCTACTCGCAGCTGGCCAGGGCCCTGGCCGGCGAAGGCGAGCTGCCGGTCGACCCCTGGGACGCCGTCCGCTCACTCGAGGTGATCGAGGCCGCGCGTCGTTCGGCGGCCGAGGGACGCGTGATCCGCCTCTGACCCGGCGGCCATGGGCGAGTGGCCCGTGGACGACGCTCGCCCCTCGGTCAGAGCCGCGTCGTCCAGTCGACCGTCGCGAGGGTCGCGGCGACGTCGACCTCGGCGAGCGTCGGAGGTGACCAGCGGGGTCGGCGGTCCTTGTCGATCACCCGTGCGCGGACGCCCTCGACGAGGTCCGGCGACGCGGCGAGCGAGGTGACGATGCCCAGCTCCTGCCCCAGCACCGCCTCGAGGTCGGGCAGACGGGCCGCCCGCCGCCGCGCCTCCAGGGTCAGCACCACCGACGTGGGCGAGGCTGCCTCGAGGTCGTCGGCCACGGCTCCGGCGTCGGCGAGACCCGACGCCGAGAGTTCGCGGAGGCGTCGCACGATCGTCCGGGCGTCGTCGCCTCGGTAGGCGTCGTCGATCCACTCGGCGGCCCCGGCGAGATCGGACGGTCCCGCGTCCGTGCCGAGTGCCCGCACGGCCTCGGGGCCCCCGTCGGCCAGTGCCGGCAGGACCCGCGTCAGCTCGGACGACGGGACGAACAGGTCGGCGAAGCCCGTGTGGAGGGCATCGGCAGCCGTCATCGCACGACCGGTCAGGGCGAGATGGGTGCCGAGCTCACCCGGGGCCCGCGACAGCAAGAAGCTGCCGCCCGCGTCGGGGGAGAGCCCGATGCGGGTCTCCGGCATGCCCACCGAGCTTCGTTCGGTGACGATGCGGAGCGTGACGTGACCGCCGAGCCCGATGCCCGCACCCATCGCGATGCCGTCCAGAAGCGACACGATCGGCTTCGACCAGCGTGCCAGGCGCAGCGTTCCCCGGTATTCGCGCCGCCACATGTCGATGCTGCGTCGCGGGTCCGTCGTGGCGGCGGCGTGTATCCACGCGATGTCGCCCCCGGCACAGAACCCCCGGGGCCCGGCGCCCCGCAGCAGCACGGACGAGACCCCGGGGTCGTCCTGCCAGGCGTCGAGCGCCTGCTCGACGAGCCCGAGCATCTCGATCGTCACCGCGTTGATCTTCTGCGGGCGGTTGAGGGTGATCACGCCGACCCCGCGGTCGACGTGGGTCAGGACGGTGGGGGCGACGTCGCTCATCGGGCCATCGTCGCACGGCGTCGCGGCCGTGTGCCGACGCCCGCGCACCCCGGTCTCAGACGAGGAGTTGGTGCTTCGCCAGGTCCTTGTAGAGCGGCGTCGTCTGCACGAGTTCGGAATGGGTGCCCACGCCCACCACCCGGCCGGCTTCGACGACGACGATCTGGTCGGAGTCGACCACGGTCGAGAGCCGGTGGGCGATCACGATGAGCGTGCGGTTCTCGGCGACGGCGTCGATCGCCTCGCGGAGGCGCTGCTCGTTCAGGCCGTCGAGACTCGAGGTCGACTCGTCGAGCAGCAGGATCGGCGGCGCGTTGAGCAGCGTGCGGGCGATGGCCAGGCGCTGACGTTCGCCCCCGGAGAGCATCACCCCGTCCTCGCCCACCTGGGCGTCGAGACCTTCGTCGCCGCGTTCGACCACCGCGGTCAGGTTCACGGCCTCGAGGACCCGACGGCAGTCGTCGTCCGTCGCCTCGGGCGAACCCAGGGTGAGGTTGTCGCGGATCGTCCCGGCGAGCACGGGTGCGTCCTGTTCGACGTAGCCGATGCGCGACCGCAGGTCGCGCCGGTCGAGGGTGCGGACGTCGGCCCCGCCCACGCGCACGGCACCCGAGGTCGGGTCGTAGAAGCGCTCGATGAGCGACAGGATCGTGCTCTTGCCCGCTCCCGAGGGGCCGACGAGGGCCGTGCGCTTGCCGACGGGCACCGAGAAGCTCACCCCTCGCAGCACCGTGAGGTCGTCGTCGGCGGGGCCCTCGCCCGAGTCGTGGGCCGGGGCACCGGACAGCTGCGGCCCACGCGTCGCCGGCCCGGTGGCGACCGGCGAGTCGGGGTACCGGAAGTGCACGTCGTCGAACCGGACGGCGATGCCGTCCTCGGCCGTGAGACCGGCGCCCGCCTCACGGGTCGCCACCTCGGCCGCGAGGCGTTCGTCGCCGTCGGTCTCGCTCGGCAGGTCGAGGATCTCCTGGATGCGTCCGAGCGCCCCCAGGGCCTGGTTGACGCTGAGCACGGCACCGAGGGCCTGACCGAGCGGCATGATCATGAGGAAGAGGAAGAGCACGAACGAGACGAGCGAGGCGATCTCGATGGCTCCGCTGGCCACCCGGTACCCCCCGACGCCGAGCACGACGAGGAACGAGGCCTGGAGGGCGACGGACGAGATCGGCACGACGAGTGCCGAGATGCGCGCCACCTGCAGCCCCCGTTGGTAGGCGCCCTCGGCGTCGCGTTCGACGGCGACGATCTCGCGTTCGGTGGCGCCCGAGGCGCGGATCGTGCGGACCGAGCTGATGGCGCGTTCGACGGCGGCCGTCAGGTCGCCCACCTTCTCCTGCGCCTGGCGGCTCGCCACGCGGATGCGACCGGACAACAGCACGACGACGACGACCGAGACGGCGACGACGAGCACGGTCAGTCCGAGCAGCACGGGGTCGATCAGGAACATGCCGACCAGGGCGCCGACGAAGGTGAGGCTGCCACCGATCGCCTCGACGAGCCCCTGCGTGAGCACGGCCCGAAGCAGGGTGGTGTCCGAGCCGACCCGCGACACGAGGTCGCCCGTCCGGCGCGTGTCGAACTGGCTGACGGGCAGCCGGAGCATGCGTCCGACGAGGCGACGGCGGCTCGAGAGGACGACGCCCTCGCCGGTGCGCTGCAGGAGGTAGTGCTGGAACCCGCTGATCAGCCCTGCCACGACGACCAGCGCGACCAGCGCCCAGACGAGGGGTCCGAGCGTGACGCCCTGCTGCACGGCCGAGATGACCTGCTGCACGAGCAGCGGCTGACCGAGCGACGCGGCGGCACCCAGGACGCTGAGCACGATGATGAAGGCCATGACCTTCTTGTGCTCGAACAGGTAGGGCAGCAGCTGACGGAACGTGGCACGGGGACCCTCGGGCTGCGGGCGGCGACCCCACCGCGACCGGGGCGCGGCCGGTGGGTCGACCCGCGCCTCCTCGCCCTCGGACGTCGTCGTGCGCGCGCGTGTGTCGGAGCTCATGATGCCTCTCGTGCCAGGTGACCGGCGTCGCGGGGTGCGGCGGTCGGATGTCGCGGGCGGTGCCACCGCCGACTACGACCGTACTTCGTCCCGGTGACTTCCACCTGCGTCACGGAACCGGCCCGCGTCCCCGGTCAGGAGGCGCGGGCCGGGCGGCAGGGCACGTCGCGTCGGTCAGCCGGCCGTGTCGTAGTCGACGTCGCGGGTCTCCCGGCTGAGCACGAGAGCGATCAGGGTCAACACCGCCATCGACGACAGGTAGAGGCCCACGAGCCAGGTGCTGCCGCCCGCCGCCGTCCAGAGCGCCACGGCGATGAAGGGGGCCACGGCGGCTCCCAGGATGCTGGCCACGTTGTAGCTGATCGCCGAACCGGTGTAGCGCACGCTCGTGGGGAACAGCTCGGGCAGCACGGCCCCCATCGGTCCGAAGGTCAGCCCCATGAGGACGAAGCCGATGATGAGCAGCGCCTGAGCCCCGAGGGCTCCGGCCGCGAACAGCGGGGCGAACGTGAAGCCGAAGACGAGGATGCCCGCCGTCACGCAGATGAGCATGGCGCGGCGCCCGTACTTCTCGGCGAGCGGCCCCGACACCAGGGTGAAGATGCCGAAGAACACCACGCCGAGGATCAGCATCCAGAGGAACTGCGTGCGGGGGATGCCCAGACCTGCCGGGTCACCCGCGGCGTCGGCCGTGCCGAACGTCAGCGTGAACGTCGTCATCAGGTAGAAGAGCGTGTAGGTCGCCAGCATGATGAACGTGCCGAGCAGCAGGGGGCGCCAGCTCGACCGGACGACGCGGGCGAGCGGCAGCGTGGCGACGTTGCCCGAGTCGACGACCTTCTGGAACGCCGGGGTCTCGATGAGCTTGAAGCGCACGTAGAGGCCGATGATCACCAGCACGGCACTCGCCAGGAACGGCAGGCGCCAACCCCAGGCCAGGAACTGCTCCTCGGTGAGGGTCGTGTTCAGCAGCACGAAGAGCAGGTTGGCGATGATGAAGCCGATGGGCGCACCGAGCTGGGGGAACGTGCCGTAGATCGCTCGGCGGTTCGCCGGGGCGTTCTCGGTCGCGAGCAGCGCGGCGCCGCTCCATTCGCCGCCGAGGCCGAGGCCCTGGCAGAAGCGCAGCACGACGAGGCAGGCGGGGCCGGCGACCGCCCAGCCGGGCGTGGTGCCGGCCGGGATGCACCCGATCAGCACCGTCGCGATGCCCATCGTCAGCAGCGAGGCCACGAGGGTGCCCTTGCGACCGATGCGGTCGCCGAAGTGCCCGAAGACGATCGACCCGACGGGCCGGGCGATGAACGCGACGCCGAAGACCGCGAACGAGGCGAGGCGCGCCACGGCGGGGTCGTCGTTGGCGAAGAAGATCGTCGGGAAGACGAGCACCGCGGCGGTCGCGTAGACGTAGAAGTCGTAGAACTCGATCGAGGTGCCGATGAGGCTCGCGACGATGACGCGCGAGCGCTTGTTGGTGGTGGGGGCGGACGACGTCGACGGGTCGACGGTGGGTACGGACACGGGGCACTCCGGGGCAGGGGTCGAGGTCCCGGCGGACGTCGACGACCGGGCGCGTGATGCGGCGCAGCGGGTCGGACGGAGGCGCGGCGCAGGGATCTGCGGATCGCTCGGCCGGGTGAGACGGGGGCCGCTCGTGACAGCCGCGTCCATCGTACTCCGGCTCGTACCCCGGCGGGGACGCGCGTCAGGGCCGCAGGAGCGCCCCGGTCGCGGGCTCAGTCGTCGGAGCCGAGGTGGCCGGGCAACTCGTGACCCATGCGGTCACGCTTGGTGTCGAGGTAGCCCTCGTTGAACGCACCGACGCCGACGACGAGCGGAACCAGTTCGGTGACCTCGATGCCGTGTTCGCCGAGCTGACGTCTCTTCTCGGGGTTGTTGCTGAGCAACCGGACTCGGGTGAGGCCCAGGTCGCGCAGCACGTCGGCAGCCGCGCCGTAGTCTCGGGCGTCCGCCGGCAGCCCGAGGGCGAGGTTGGCGTCGAGGGTGTCGAGGCCGTCCTCTTGCAGGCGGTAGGCCCGGAGCTTGTTGACGAGGCCGATGCCCCGACCCTCGTGGCCGCGCAGGTAGACGACCACACCGCCGTGGTCCCGGATGGTGTCGAGCGCGGCGTCGAGCTGCGGGCCGCACTCGCACTTGAGCGAGCCGAAGGCCTCGCCGGTCAGGCACTCGGAGTGGACGCGGACGAGGGCGTCGTCCGCCGGGGGGAGGCCCGTCGGGTCGCTCGCGATGATCGCCACGTGGTCGGCCCCGGTGACCGTGTCGCGGTAAGCCCTCATGCGGAAGGTGCCGTGGCTGGTGGGGACCGTGGTCTCGACCTCGAACGACACCTGGGACGATGCGGCGGGGGTGGTGGTCATGCGGGTCTCCTGGGGGTGTCGCGGGCGACGACCACCAGGTCGTCGCCGAGGGGGTGCGCGTCGGTGACGCGCAGTCGTCGTTGCCCGTCGATGTGGTCGACGCCGAGGTCGTCGAGGGCGGTCCGAGGGCCGCCGAGCAGCGTGGGCGCGAGGTAGACCACGTAGTCGTCGACGAGTCCGAGCCGGACGAACGCACTCGCCACGGTCGGCCCGCCCTCGACGAACACACTGCGGACCCCGCGGCGTCCGAGGTCGTCGAGCACGGCCTCGAGGTCGTGCGTGCCCGTCGCGACGAGCTCGCGGGGATGCCGGCGCAGGGCGGCGTCGGCGGGCACGGGGCGCGTGCCGACGACGACGGGCAGGGGCTGGTCGGGCAGCAGTTCGCCGCCGTCGCCCCGGGCGGTCAGGCTGGGGTCGTCGGCCAGCACGGTGCCCGTGCCCACCAGGATCGCGTCGTGGGCCGCCCGCTGCTCGTGGACGTGCTGCCGCGCCGCCGTGCCGGTGATCCACCGGCTGCTGCCGTCGGACGCGGCGGTGCGGCCGTCCAGGCTCGAGGCCCACTTGAGCGTCACGAAGGGTCGGCCCGTCCGGGCCGTCACCAACCAGCGGCGAGCCATCTCGGCGGCCTCGTCGGCGAGCACGCCGTCGACCACCTCGACACCCGCCCGCCGCAGCCGGTCGGCCCCGCCACCGGAGGACGCGCCGGGATCGGCGACGGCATGGACGACGCGGGAGACGCCCGCCTCGATCAGGGCGACGCTGCAGGGGCCGGTACGCCCCACGTGGTCGCAGGGTTCGAGCGTGACGACGGCGGTCAGGCCGCGGGCCTCGCCGGGGGAGAGGTGCGAGAGGGCGTCGACCTCGGCGTGCGGGGTGCCGGCACCCCGGTGCCACCCCTCGGCGGCCGTGCTGCCGTCGGGGCGCAGCAGGACGCAACCGACCTGGGGGTTGACCCCGCGGGCCGGCCCCCGGCGGGCGAGCGCGACGGCCCGTCTCATGGCGTGCTCCAGGAGCTCGTGGTCGATCGAGTCGATGCTCACGGGGCCTCCGGGACGGAACGGTCGCGCGCCGGGGCGTGCGCGGTGGGGGACGGGCGGACGACGCCGTCGACGGCATCGGTGAGGGAGTCAACGCCGTCGGCGACGGGGTATTCCGTCGAGCGGCCGGGGCGGGTCCCGGGACGTCCCAGGTCGGGCCAGCCCGGCCGCGCCACCCGCGCGTCGTCCGGTCGCAGGCGGGCCTTCCAGCAGAGGGGGTGGCCCCCGTCACGGTCGGGGTGGAGCCCCGGACCGACACCCTGGTACGTGAACCCCGTGCGGCGGGCGACGGCGGCCGAGGCGTCGTTGCCGACGTAGCCCTCCCAGAAGAGTTCGCGCAGCCCGCCGGCACCGAAGGCCCAGTCGGCCACGAGGCCGAGGGCCTCGGTCATCAGGCCGAGCCCACGCGAGGCCGGGGCCGTCCAGAAGCCGACGTCGGACGAGCGGAGTCGCACGCTGATGACGCCCTCGAGCAGGCCCGACCCCGGGCGGCGCAGCCCCCACGTGAACTCGCGTCCGGTTGCCCACCCGTCGTCCACGATGCGCCGCAGGAAGAACTCGGCGTCGGACCGTGCGTACGGGACGGGCACCGTGGTGAACCGCTGCAGCGTCTCGTCGCGGCAGGCGTCGACGATGGCCGGCACGTCGGCCGCGCTCGGCACCACCAACTCGAGGGTCGGTGACGCGAGCACGAACGGCAGCACGATCAGGCCTTGCGGACGAAGCCGATGCGGTCGTACACGGTGTCGATCGTGGCCTGGGCGATCTCGTTCGCCCGATCGGCGTTGACCGCGAGGATGCGGTCGAGCTCGGTCGGGTCGTCGAGCAGTTCGAGCGCCCGGGTGCGGACGGGTGCGAAGGTCTCGACGACGACCTCGGCCACGTCCTTCTTCAGGTCGCCGTAGCCGCGACCGGCGTAGCGCTCCTCGAGGTCGGCCACGCTGTCGCCCGAGAACGACGACAGGATGGTGAGCAGGTTCGACACACCCGCCTTGGCCCCGCGGTCGAAGCGGATCTCGCGCTCGGCGTCGGTGACCGCCGACTTGATCTTCTTGGCGGTGCGGCTCGGCTCGTCGAGCATCCACACGACACCCGAGTCGGTCGCCGCGGACTTGCTCATCTTCGACTCGGGCGACTGCAGGTCGTAGATGCGTGCGGACTCTTTCTGGATCGTCGCCTCGGGCACGACGAACGTCTCGCCGAAGCGGGAGTTGAACCGGGTGGCGAGGTCGCGGGTGAGCTCGACGTGCTGACGCTGGTCGTCACCCACCGGAACCGTCTCGGCCTGGTAGAGCAGGATGTCGGCGGCCATCAGCGTCGGGTAGGCGAACAGTCCGAGCGAGGCCGCGTCGGACCCCTGCTTCGCCGCCTTGTCCTTGAACTGCGTCATGCGGCTGGCCTCGCCGAACCCGGTCAGGGTGTTGAGCACCCAGGCCAGCTGCGTGTGCGCCGGCACGTGCGACTGGATGAACAGGGTCGACTGCGCCGGGTCGATGCCCGCGGCGATGTACTGCGCGGCGGTGCCACGGATCTGGGCCCGCAACGCCGCGGGGTCTTGTGGGACGGTGATGGCGTGCAGGTCGACGACGCAGAACAAGGCGTCGTGCGTCGTCTGCAGCGACTTCCACTGCTGCAGGGCGCCGATGTAGTTGCCGACGTGGAGCGAGTCGGCGGACGGCTGCATGCCGGAGAAGAGACGGGGCTTGGTCATGGGGTCCTCGGTCGGGGTGGTGCGAGAAGGGAGGGGTGGGGCGCGGGGTCAGAGTCGGTAGTCGACGACGACCGGAGCGTGATCCGACCACCGCTGGTCGTAGGCGGCCGCCCGGTCGACCACGTAGTGCTCGACCTTGTCGGCCAACGCCGGGGTGGCCAACTGGTAGTCGATGCGCCAACCGGTGTCGTTGTCGAAGGCCTGACCCCGCCACGACCACCACGAGTAGGGCCCCTCGACCTCGCCCGCGAAGCGTCGGCCCACGTCGACCCACCCGAGGCCTTCGCCGCCGGTGCCGTCGACCGTCTCGACCTGCTGGCCCGCCGGCCCGAGGAAGCGGTCGAAGTACGACCGCTCACGGGGGAGGAAGCCGGCGCGCTTGACGTTGCCCTTCCAGTTCTTGATGTCGAGCTCGCGGTGCCCCACGTTGAGGTCGCCCGTGACCACCGAGAGCTCGTTGTGGGCGGCGAGCTCGGGGAGTCGCGCCGACATGGCGTCGAGGAACGTCCATTTCTCGTCCTGCTTGGGGGTGTCGACCTCGCCCGAGTGGACGTAGGTGCTGACCACGGTGACCACGGTGCCGTCGATCTCGTAGTCCGCCTCGAGCCAGCGGCCGGCGCTGTCGAAGTCGTCGGGCCCGAGCTCGACGCGGTGCACGTGAGCCGTGCCCCGACTGGCGATGGCGACCCCCGCCCGGCCCTTGGCGGTCGCCGGATCGTGGACGACGTTCCATTCGGGGCCGAGCAGGCCCTCGAGGTCGTCGGTCGAGGCGCGCACCTCTTGCAGCGTGAGGACGTCGACGTCGCGCGCCGAGAGCCACTCGCCCATGCCCTTGCGGAAGGCGGCACGGACGCCGTTGACGTTGACGGTGGCGAGACGGAGGCGCGTGGACATGGGCTCCAGACTAGCGGCGGGCACCGTCAGGAGGGCTCGTGGGCGGGACGTCGGGCGGGTCACCTCGACGGACGGCACGCAGCGACCGCGAGAGCAGGCCTCGGGCGCCGTCGACGAGACGACCACCGCGCGACCGGGCCCGCGCCTCCTGGGCTCGCCGTTCCTCCTCGAGGCGCCGCAGACGGGCCGCCTCTTCGTGCGGGTCGGCGAGGACGCCGAGGTCGTCCATGCCGACGGCGATCCAACCGGCGCTGAGCAGCAGCACCTGGCACAGCAGGTTGATCACGATCAGCAGTCCGACGATCGCCGCGAACGAGGCGACGAGGGGGTTCGAGCCCGTGGCGCGCAGCACGACGCCTCCGACCACGGTCAACGAGACGAACCCGGCCGCGCCGATCATGGCCCCCGCGAGGAGTCGACGGAAGGGGATGTGGAGTCCGGCCAGCACGCGGAAGAGCACCGCGAGCACCGCGGTCTCGAAGACGAACACGAGCACGATGCCGACCACGCGCAGGGTCGCCTCGCCCGCGATCGACCGGGTCGAGACGCCCACCCCGGACAACAGGCCCGAGACCGCCGTGGTGCTGAGCAGCGACAGCGTCGCCGAGACGACGACGGCGGCGCCGAAGCAGAGCGCCAGGCCGAGGTCGCGCACGATCAGTCGACCGAGCGGAGTGACGGGTTGGGGTGCCCGGAACACGATGCGGACGCAGTCGCGCATGCTGCCGAGCAACGTGATGGACGACACGAGCAGGCCGAGCAGGGCGACGGCCCCGGTCCAGCCGAAGACCGACGCGTCGAGCAGCAGCTCCGGGTCGACCACGCCCGTGCCGTCGACGTCCTGGATCAGCCCGGGCACGGCCGAACGGATGAACACGATCAACTCGTCCCGCAGCAGCTGGTCGCCCGAGACGACGAACCCGGCGACCGAGAAGCCCACCCACAGGGCCGCGAACAACGCGAAGAGCGCCTGGTAGGTGAGCCCGGCCGCGAGCAGGGGCCCCTTCGCCGTGACGTGCCGTGCCAGCACCCGGGTCGGGCGCGACCCCACGACGCGCGACCCGGCCCGCCGGGCACGTCCGGGCGGACCGCCCGCCGAGGAGGCGCGGGCCGCCCCGGCCGGGTCGGGCGTCGGTTCTCGGGTCCACGGCGCACGCATGCGTCCAGGGTAGGGGTGGCCGCGCGAGGCGGTCCGGAGCACCGGGATCGGCGCCGGCGACGGTGCAGACCGGACGTCCGGGCGTTCCGTCTACGATGGACCGACCGTGGGCGTGCCCGGCGTCGTGCCGTACGTCCCCATCATCGAGACTCGAAGAGGTTCACCGTGGCACTACAGGGCGTTGGCGTCGGACGTGGAGTGGCCGTCGGCCCCGTCAGGAAGATGCCCGATCCGCTGCCCGAGCCGGGCACCGACCCTCGCACGGCCGACGCGGCCCTCGAGTACGACGCCGTGCTCACGGCGCTCTCCGCCGTCGCCGCCGACCTCACGGCCCGGGGCGAGAAAGCCGGTGGCGAGGCGAAGGACGTCCTCGACGCCCAGTCGCTGATGGCGCAGGACCCCACCCTCACCGACGACGTCAAGGCCCGCATCGACGACGGTCGCACCGGCGAACGCGCCGTGCACGAGGCGTTCTCCGCCTTCCAGGACCTCCTGATCGGCATGGGGGGCTACATGGCCGAGCGAGCCACCGACCTCGGTGACGTGGCGCAGCGCGTCATCGCCTCGCTGCGCGGCGTCCCGGCCCCGGGGGTGCCCGAGAGCGACACCCCGTTCGTCCTCGTCGCGCCCGACCTCGCGCCCGCCGACACCGCCCTGCTCGACCTCGACAAGGTGCTCGCGCTCGTCACGCGCGACGGCGGGCCTACGTCCCACACGGCCATCCTCGCCCGGTCGAAGTCGATCCCCGCGATCGTCGGCGTGACCGGCGCCCTCGACCTGGCCGACGGCACCGTCGTCGTGGCCGACGCCGCGACCGGCGTCGTGACGGTCGACCCCTCCGCCGACGAGGTCGCCGACGCCGAGAAGCGCATCGCCGACCGGGCCGCCGCGGCCGCCGCACCCCTGACCGACGGTGCCCTGGCCGACGGCCACGTCGTCCCGCTGCTCGCCAACCTCGGCGCGCCCGCCGAGGCCGCGGGGGCGATCGAGCTGGGTGCCGAGGGCGTCGGCCTGTTCCGCACCGAGTTCCTCTTCCTCGGCAACTCCTCCGCGCCCACCGTCGAGAGCCAGACCGCGAGCTACACCGCGCTGCTCGAGGCCTTCCCGGGCAAGAAGGTCGTCGTCCGCGCCCTCGACGCCGGCGCCGACAAGCCGCTCAGCTTCTTGAACGACGCCCACGAGGAGAACCCCGCCCTCGGCCTGCGGGGCCTCCGCGCCCTCCGTGTCAAAGAAGACATCCTCCGCGACCAGCTCACGGCCCTCGCGGCGGCGCAGGCCGCCACCACCGCCGACCTCTGGGTGATGGCACCCATGGTCAGCGACGCCGAAGAGACCGAGTACTTCGTCACCCTCGGACGCGAGCTCGGACTGAAGACCGTGGGCGTCATGGCCGAGGTCCCTTCGCTCGCCGTGCTCGCCGACCAGATCTTCGCCACCGCCGACTTCGTCAGCGTCGGCACGAACGACCTGACCCAGTACACGATGGCGGCCGACCGCATGCTCGGCTCCGTCGCGGCCTACCAGGACCCGTGGCACCCGGCCGTGCTGCGCCTGGTCAAGTCGCTCGGAGACGCCGGCGCGGCCGCGGGCAAGCCCGTGGGCATCTGTGGCGAGGCCGCCGCCGACCCGCTGCTGGCCGTCGTGCTCGTCGGACTCGGGGCCACCACGCTCTCGATGACGCCGGCCGCACTGGCCGACGTGCGGCTGGAGCTCTCGCGCTACACCCTCGAGCAGGCTCGCACGCTCGCGACCGCCGCCGTCGCGGCGACCACCGCCGCGGGCGCGCGTCAGGCCGCCGAAGCCGTCACCGTCTGACCCGTTCCGGCGGTCGGCCCCGGGGTCGACCGCCGCCCGTCCTCAGCGCGAGTCGGTCTCGGCGCGACGTTCGTCGAGGTGGTCCGCGAGTTCGCCCCAGGCGACGACCACGTCGCGGAGCGCGCCGGCCGTGCTCTCGTCGAGCACCGAGACGAGTCCGCGAGGATCGTCGACGAGGACGAGTGCACTCGACCGCGAGAGCACGGCGTACGACGACGACCGGTCGCCGACGGGCGCGTTCGTGCCCCGCAGTTCGAGGTGCAACCGACCCGATGACCGCGTCAGGCGCGCCCGCACCGGGTCTCCGTCCGACGCGAAGAACTCGGCCAGCGCCTCCCGGTCGTCCGACAGGACGTCACGCTCCCACCCGTTCTCGGCGAGTCGCGAATCGGCGCCGGCCACGG
>Ga0265780_10000556_pt1 | contig 57327 bp, 59 predicted proteins | sample P1T30metagenome_FD_192432 | JGI IMG/M metagenome (GOLD analysis project Ga0265780, IMG submission 192432) | Plant litter microbial communities from East Loma Ridge, Irvine, California - P1 T30 | ecosystem: Environmental > Terrestrial > Plant litter > Unclassified | place: USA: California... | reverse complement strand
TGTCAGCCAAATTCAGGCGTTCGTCGGAAATCCGCCAGATGCGGCTGGAGGCGATTAGAGTTGCACAGATATATACGGCACATTATGAATTTGATTGAAAGGCTTCTTCCAAGAGCTCCGTGAATTTCGTAGTCTGGCTGTGTGTCGTTTTGAATTATCCATTCTCATGGTAAAATAGTACACAGGGCATGGAAGTTGCATCGTGATGTCGGCGCCTTTAAGGTTTTGATCTAAGATTCTGTGGTGAATCAGTAGCTATGGCCGGCCGGAAATGATGCGACGCCGCAGTGCTCCAGACTCCAGCCGAGGATCGGGGGTTCTTCCTGGGAGGCGGCGCTCGCCTCACCTTGCTCAGACCATGATCAGCATTGGACCCGATACACCCGACCTATCATGCACATGTAGCTCGTCCTGAAGATGCAAGCGAAGCTTCATCGGAATTGTGGGCGAACATGGAACACCCACTTGCACAAAAGCGTAGCTTGGCGACGAAAGGTCAGTTGTGGGAGTGGCTACGTTCTTGATCCGCATGTGCTAACTGTCCTCAGTATGTTCTATCTCCACGTCAATCATCTCCCTGGCTCTCAGATGGCCCACAATCGGCGTCAGAAGGTGTCTTTCTGGTTTTGCGAGAATCGATCGACTGACCAGAGGCTCGAAGGCCTGCGATGGCTGCAGATACCGGAAAGTGAAATGCAAAGATGGGGGCGGAGATGCTCCTTGCAGTCGATGCGCTCACTTGTCATTAACATGCACCTACGATCTGCCCTCTTCCACTCGAGGGCCAAAGCGACGGTAAGGCACCCAAGCCGGGCATGTGTGCGCCACCGCCTAATCCGAGTACCAGAAAACATGCACCTTCTCCTTCGACACTAGCGACGTCGCCCTCAGATCATCACACAGGAACTGGGTCATCAACTGCTGGCTCAGTAGACTTGAACGGCGAGGCTGACCGTCTGGTACCGCGCTCTTCGACAACTTGTTCCACGCAGAATGTCACTACACCCAGCTCGGTCTCAACCTCAACATTGGTGCATGCAACGGACGCCCTATGTTCTCGCGAGATGGTTCTATGGATGCTGGATGACTTTGTGACGCGCCTCTACCCCTTGATTCCTGTCATCCACCGGCCAACTTTCAGGCGCTCCATTGCAACAAGCCAGGACAATGGAGATCCCGACCTGCTAGGCCTAATCATCGGAATGTGCTCCGCTGTCGTAGGAGCCATGCCCAGCAGATTTGCCGCATACCGCAACCACGATCCGCCTTTTCCTTTTGAGTCTCGCAAGGCGTTCATCGATCATGCATACACCGTCTCGCAAACGCTACGCGGCCCCGACTATTTCGACCAGATTAGCTACCAGAAATTTGCGACCTCCTATCTATTTGACATAGCGTTTTTCCAAATCGGAAATGCGAATCGAGCGAGAATGGTAGAAGTCGAATGCTTACAGCTTGGCAGGATGCTCAATTTGCATCGCATCACCGAATACAGAGGCCTCAATCATATCGAGACGCAGCTGAGGAAGAAGGGCTTCTGGCTTTTGTTCTACAGCTATGTACACGGTCAGGTGTGTAAACCACGGTCTTTCCGTATTCGGACACCTGTGAGAGGCCACAGATCATCAGCTAACAATGGCCACCCTACTAGGTGCAAAATCTCCGCAAAGATCGGCTCACCTTTCTCGACCCGACGCTTGTACAATCTATTGATCTGGAGGCTCTCGTACCTCTTGAACTGGACGACGAAGCCATCTTCGAGGATCGCATCGTAGCCGGCTTATCCTCTCGCCCAAACCTCATGACTGCATACAACCTCACGAGTTCGGTCTTCTGGGCCGCAATAGAATCTCGGCAGTCTTGCACATCGGTGGAATCTTTCCGAAGGGCATGTGTATGTGCGCATTCAGACCAGCAGATGGCTCACCTACAAGGCCGACTGCAGGACCTCAAATACACGCTTGACAACATCCCACCTGAATTGCGCCAGTGGGATGTCCGTCCAATGCCACTGTCTCCAGATGCAGCCTCAAACGCACCTGGGGTTGTAACTTCACAGCTCGGTGCCATCAGAGGAAACTTGCACATCACACACCTGTGGCTACAAAGCATATTACTGGATCAACTCGAAGCCTTGCTACAGGATCGCGCTCCTGGTTACGATATGCCAGCGTACCTGGCTACACCGGAAAGCAGATGGTCAGAGAGAGAGAATCTTTGTTCGCAGCTCATCCACGTTCTGCATGCGATTCCAATCTCAGACCACGAGCCCAACGGATTGCACTATGCGTTCAAGATACGCGATGTGGCTGTTGGCCTGCTCAATTGTCCTTTTGAACCGCACGAGCCTGCCTCTCTGCGAGCCGCTGAACTGGTGCGCGAGTTCACTAACATGCTCTCTAAGTTGGACTCGAGTGAGGTTGTTGCAACCACAAACTTGCAGACTTGGGTAGACACTGATCGGGTTCACCGCCGCAGAGGTTCAGGACTACCGACCGAAGAAGATGTGACCATCGATCGAAATTTTGGATGGGTCTGAGATCCTGAAGGTCACCGGTGCTTATTTTAATCGCAGTGGAAAGGATGGGTCGCAGTCGACTGATCTCGAACGGCTAGCATTTCAGAAGAAATTCATGATCATGGACGACATAAGCCTAACGACTGTAACGATACGAACTCCGAAGCCAAACCCATTGGAAACATCCACCAGCCCTAAACCGCGGTCTGTGACCGATTTGAAAGTAATCCCGACATTCAAAACAACCCATTGCTTAGTACACGTAGCGCCAGCCTCTCTCAACGCCACTGTGCTCACTGTAACCCTCCGCCTCGTCGAGCGCCTTGTTCAACCTCTTCGCCCACCACTTCACCGCCCAGCAGAGAAGCACCGTGCACAAGCAGCCGAAAAGAATCAGACCTCCTCCGAGTCTGTAGTATGGCTCATGCTTGGTCGGGAAGAAGTACGGCGAGAACCAGTGCGAGCACTGGCTCACGCAGTTCGCGATGGCGATGAGAGCTGCTTTTTTGCTGCGCGGCGCAGGAACCAATGTTGTCTCCCATGAGAGCTGCAGGTTGAGACCGTTGTAGGTGCCGCTGACCAGCAAGCATGCTCCGAAGTACCTGGCGCCGATGTTTGGGGTCGAGATCATGATCGAGATGCCGACGGCGGATGCAACGACCGGGACAATGATGTGATAGCATGACTCCCTGAACTTGCCGGAACTCCAGGCGAGAGCGCAGGCGCAGGCATAAGCGATGGCGTAGGGCGGAGCCTGTACGAGATACGTGTTGAGTTCAGAAAATCCGAAGGTCTTGATGATCTGCGCCATGTTAGCTCATGCAGCAAATGTGCCAATCTCGATAGTCTTACCGAAGGGAAGAAGTCCTTGAATGACTGAGCGTTGATCAGAGAGAAGTGCATGCCGCAGAACATCCAGGTGAAGGGATCTCTGATGGCAGATTTGAGGCCGTCCCAGGTGCCGCCCACTTGTTCTACCTTGCCGCCGTTCGACAGCAGGACGCGGTACTGTGCCATCTCGCTCTCTTCCTGAGTAAGCCAACGGGTGTTCTCAGGCCAATCGGGCAGGAGGAAGAATGCGATAATGCCGACGAGTATCGAAACGCCGCCTTCAATGATGAAGAACCATTGCCAGCTACATTCGTCAGCACGGTTTCGACAAGAGGGCTGGAGGGTTTGGGGTTTATTACCTGTAGAGGCCTGCCATGCCACCCATGTGGTGGAGAATACCAGCTGCGAGGAAACCCGAAATAATATTGCTGATCAAAGTCAATACAACACCCAGTCAGACGTTGAAGAGTGCGAGACATACCTGATAGTGTTGCCAGCGTGCCAGATTGCCATGCGCATTGGACTCTCATCTCGAGTGTACCATGAAGATGTCACTTCTCAATGTCAGCCGGGAACTCTTTCCAATCGCAAGATGGAAAATACATACTCAAAGTGATTCCAGGGAAGAAAGGAGCTTCACACAAGCCTGTCACGAAGCGAACCATACAGAAGCCAACACCACTGTGTCCGACCGTCAGCATGCTGTCCAATGTTCAAGTCCTCGACATTCGCTTACGATGTAACCGCAGGCATGCAGATCGTGCAGATGCTCCAGCCGATCATCATGCCAGGGAGAAGGATACTTGGGCGGACCTTGGCCAGCCACAAGTTACCGGGCAATTGTCCAATGAGGTAGCCGACATAAAAGGTCGAAATACCGGTGCTCCACACTGTGTCACTCATGTTGAGATCGGATTGTAGACCAGCCAACCTTGCCTGAGTCTTGTCAGTGCTTGCTTTACGCTAGGCGTGGAAGAGCTAAACTTACATTGGAGACGTTGATCCGGTCCAAGTAGCTGCGGGGAGAAAAGTCAGAATGATCTTCATATACTAGCAAGTGATGAACTCACTTCATGAGGAACATGATGGTGATGGTCGGCATCAGACGCCAGTCGATACGCCGCAGCAGGCGCTTGTTCAGAGCTACCATCTGAGGCTCGTCGAGATCCCGGAGCGTTTCAAATCGGGCCTGAATCGAAGCCGGCGAAACGGTCTCATTCGCCGCAACGACAACGTCGACTTTCTCGACCGACATGGTATCAGCCTTTTCGGTGGCCATGGTGAGGGAAGAAGATTCTGGTGATGAACAGCCTAGAGACTTGGAATGGAATGATGGTTTGGATGAACTACTTGATGATGTCTAGACATCTCGCGTCCTTTAGTACTTTTCTTGCCTATCATGCTGTCCCTTCATACTTTTTGCCGATGTCTTGTCGCCAAGGGCGTTGGTGCAGCCACATGTCGACACATGGAGTCCCCATGGGGCGTCCCCGCTCGCGTGGTCAGGCGAAGTGCTAGATCTTAGGCCAACTTGGGACGGAAAAGATTGAAAAGAGTTCCTTGGCAAGGCTTTTGCTGTCGAGATTTCGGGATACGCCGAGTGGTTTGCCGCGGAATATGAAGAGCCACGGATTCCTCGCCGGACGGAATATGAGTTGGGGCATGTTGTGGGCCGTGGCCATCGAACAACAACACCACCAATCAACGATAATGTTGCGAGTGTTGTGTTGTGTTGTATTGAGGACTGGATCATGGGCCGCGCAACGAGTATCCGTTAGGGGAGGAAGTAATGCCATAGCGCAAATCGTTGTCAGTTGAGCTATAATGGAGCACATGTACGCCAAAGTGCAGGTGGCCAGATCATCTCGGTCAAAGCATTCTTACAAGACGTTCTATCGAAATCGACAACAGCAACAGCAACATTGACATCTCCATTGACATCATGCAAACTACCGCGCCAACTCAGGTAGTACTACCACAACTACCAGTCAAACAAAAGAAGACACAAAAACACATAAGCCCTCTCGCTTCCCTCTTCGCAGGGAGCGTGGCTGGCGGTGTCGAAGCCACAATTACATACCCTTTCGAATATGCGAAAACTCGTGCCCAGCTACGATCGATACCAGGACAAGGCAACATCTTGCAACAACTCCGAGGCACAATCAGCTCTGAAGGTGTAACGGCAATCTACACTGGATGCACCACGTTGGTCGCGGGTACCGCTCTCAAAGCAGGCGTTCGCTTCCTCGCTTTCGACTCGATCAAAGCGAAGCTCGTAGACAGCGATGGCAAATTGTCGACTTCTCGGGGAATCCTAGCGGGCATGGCAGCCGGAGCGGTCGAGTCTGTCCTGGCCGTCACACCCACAGAACGCATCAAGACGGCACTGATCGACGATGCAAAGGGAGCCAAACGATTCCGCTCTGGACCTCATGCGATCAAAGTCTTGATCAGCGAGCAAGGCTTTGCTGGAATCTATCGAGGTCTGGTGAGCACAACGTTGAAGCAATCCGCAACTTCGGCCGTGAGGATGGGCTCGTACAACGCACTCAAGACCCAGTACGCAACCCGGATGGGTCACGCGCCAAAGAGTACGTTCGAGACGTTCGCCATGGGTGCCGCCGCGGGCTGCGTCACGGTGTACGCAACACAGCCGTTTGACACGGTCAAGACGCGTGCGCAAAGTAGCCAGGGAGAGACTTTGATAAATGCCGTGCGTTCCACGTATCAAGACGGAGGCTTGCGCACATTCTGGAGAGGTAGCACGATGAGGTTGGGCAGGCTTGTGCTTTCTGGAGGCATCGTGTTCTCCATTTACGAGAAGGTGCTGTGTTTCTTCTGATTTTTTTGCGTACTGTTGATTGTTGATGATACCAGGGGCTGCCTACATAGACGTGTCAAATTGCATTTGTTTCACTCGCCCCTCAACTGCGCCGCGTGTTCTTGCCTATTCGGGCTTTCTGAAGTCTCGGGGTGTTAGAAAGGCCGCCTCGCGTAGAGACACCTCCGCAGATGAATCCTTGCCAATCTGCTCCCGGCAAGTCATGAGCCGCGGAAACTCGGATACGAATATTCGCTTGTGAGATAGTACCCGATCCTCTCGTTTACATATGTGGAAGGGCAGTATGGCCGGTGTGAGAGCGACATATTGCAGGCTCTTAGATGATGGAATCTCATTAGTGTCGTCATCTTCCTACGGCGGGATCAGATACTCTGTCGTATCGATAGATTAGCAAGGACAGTGAGATAGAGAGCTCTGGATTCGACTTTCTCACTGGTCGCGACGTCTCTTTACGGTGATATCAGATGCTTTAGTATATTCAATGAAGGATATGGCCATTGAGATAGTACGCTCTGGGGAACAGTATCTCAATGGTGCCGACGGTTCTCCACGCTGGTATCAGCAGCTCCAGAATATCGTAGACATGCGAGTGCCGGTGAGATTGTCTGTTCAAACCTTGGCATACACGATGTGAGTGGAACTTCGGATACGTTCGGCTCCACGTGGTACAGTCTCGCCACCCAGCCGTTGGAGTTTGGAGTTGAGCCCCCCGACTTTCATGTCTTCTTGACACCTCGACAACGCGCGGTTCAGAACATCCGCGGCAAACACGAATATCCGCCATGGCTCCGGAGAGACGTCAAACCCGTGCGCAGCGAGCCTGCACATACTGCCGGCAGCGTAAGGTTAGGAACGCTTAGACATAGTATGCGATGATTGCGCTAATACACACTGCAGATGAGATGCACTGGCGAACGACCACGTTGTAAGAACTGTGAGGTCTACGATCAGGAATGTGTGTTTGCCGGCTCTTCGCGAAGAGCACGCCCTACCAATGCTGCTATCAACTCGTTGATGGAAGAAAATCGGCGGTTGCGGGAGCAGGCAAGAGGCTCATCCGACCCCGAATCTGATGGTCGACAAGCAAGTATCATCGAGCACACCGCAGATCAACGCTTCGAGGCCGTCGAGACGCCCTTTTCGGGTAGCATGACCTCTAGCGGCGAGAATCACCAGAACGTAACGCCTGTCGAAACACCACGCTCTGGTGGAGCGTCTACATACCATGGGCCAACAAGCACGCTGTTTGACGACGCAGCACGTTCATCAGATCGTCAACCGCGATCGTGGCTATCCAAGGAACGCGAGGCATGGATGCCAAAGCTGCTAGTAGCTGCAGCTGCAGAACAACGCCAGCACGAGGGCATCAACGCTCGCTCGGGGAAGCTGGACTTCGACGGCGTGGAACCTGAGCTCGGATTACACCTACTCAACCTACATTGGAACCGGCAGCACCATTCCTTCCTTGTTACTTATCGCCCGGCATTCATGCGGGACATGGCATGCAACGGACCTTACTTCTCCAAGCTCCTACTAAACGCCATCTATTACGGAGCTTCCAAGTTCAGCCCTAGATTAGAACTACGCAAGGATCCCAGTGACGTGAGGACTGCTGGATGGCAGTTTCGTAGCCGTGTGCGTGATCTGCTAGGTCAGGCACTGGACCATAGCGAGATTACCACCATTCAGGCCTTGCTACAGATGAGCAACTCGTTGTTTGCGCTCGGAGACGAGCAAAGCGCCGCTTGGGTGTTTTCCGGCATTGCTGTCAGAATGCTCGAAGATCTCGGCCTCCATGTCGATGCAACTCTGCTCCCCAATATGCATCGACTCTCGGAAGAAGACCTTGAGATCCGCCGCAGAGGTAAGTCTCAATTCCCGAAACACCCTCTCACTGGACATATGCTGCTGTCAACGTCGCCCAGATCTGTCCCAGTTTATCAGGAAGACAGACCCTCTCAGAGGATATGTTGGCTGTGACAAGCTACTGCCAGCGGCGCCCAGTTCTGTCCTAGTCCATTCCTCCTTCGAGAGACACTACCTGCCCAATGCTGACATTTTCAAACAGTTTATTGGTCTGCATTCGTTGTGGACAAAATGCAGTCATTGTATCAAGGTCGCCCAGCGAGTCTCAGAGCACTACCGGGGCAGGTACCCATCACATTCATGGACACATTCGAAGAGCTCGAAGATTGGCATCCATTCGCCTACACCAGTGGCACGAGTTATCCTGGCTCCCCCAGCTACAGTGTTTCCACATTCAAGGAGCTCTGCAAACTATGTATCATCCTCCATGACGTCCTCGACAGGATGTATTGTGAGGGCAGGGAGAAGAGAGGAACTGAAAACCTGGTCACCGACCTAAAATCGCTCGAAACACGCCTGCAGACCTGGATGACTGACTTGCCGGAGCACTTGAACATTGATCTGCGCAATGGGGAGGCTCCGAAAAACCTTCCACCTCCTCATGTCTTCTCATTACAGTAAGTACATCTCACTAGCACTAACACGTTTGCAATGTACGAGGGGTGATGATATCCCCACTTGCCCAGCTGTGGTCCAGTGAGATGTCGGAATCTACATCCTGGAGATCACTGACATCTCACTGGCCCTCAAAGGTTCACAGTACACCAAAGTTGCTGGCACCAACCACTTACGCAAGCTGCGGTCCAGTGAGATACGGAGATTAATGCTCTCGAAATCATTGGCATCTCACTGGACCTGATAGGTGCGTAAGTGGTCCAAGGCTGTTGGTATCACCATTTGCGCAGCTGCGGTCCAGTGAGATGTCAGGATTGAAGTTCTGGAAATCATCGGCACCTCACTGGCCCTGTAGGTGCGTAAGTGGTCCAAAGTTGCCGATATCATCACTTACGCAGCTGTGACCCAGTGAGATTTCAGGATGCACGCTTTGAATATCACTAGCATCTCACCGGCCTCAACAGGCGTACAACAAAACTAAAGCTGCTGACACTACCACTTGCATGAACTGACATATTGATCACAGAGCAATGTGGAACGCCCTACGAGTCTTGCTTCACCGCCCATTGGTCGCTGATGGGCACTTGCACTTGACACTGCCGTCGACATCCAAGCTATCTTTCGCTGCATGCACGGAAGCGGCCATGAACATTGTCAAGCTCGTACGATTATACGACAAAGCCTTCTCAATGGGCCGAGCACCATACCTCATGTCATACGCTACCTATGTCGCCGCTACAATCCACGTGCGCATTGCCGCAACAAGACCTTCATCCTCGGAAGCACATGATCACCTCCGCACGTGCTTGAGGGTCTTCGACCGAAACTCCGAGACGAACTATGCTGTGCGGAAAGCCTCGATCGTCGTCGAGGCTTTGATGGAGCGCATGGGTGTGTCGATCGATCACTCGGACGCAGGGAATGAAATGGGGGACCGCCCAAAGACTCCGAACACAACCAACTCGACAGGTCTCCACGGAGATCTCACAGGGCCTCGACGCTCGTCGGATTATTCACATTTACAAAGTGGAATGGCAACTCGAGACAGTCCGGAACCGACAATGGTGGCTGGCCAATTCGTCCCAGGCCTCGACGTGGATGCGATAATCCACAGCTTCATGCAAGAGCAGCAGTCAGGGCAGACAGACGGAGGGTACGTGCCCATGACAAACACAACCACGAACTTCCCGCAGGGCGATGAAAGTCTCAACTCCATGCAAGGAGCATTTCCAAGCGGGGGCATGTTCGACGACGCTCTATTTGGCTTCAATGCTTCGGGGTACGACTGGTACTATCCAAACGTATCACATCCGTAATTCGTGAAAACGAAGCTAAAATAAGTTTCTCACTGGTACGCACTGGTTGTTCTAAAAAATGAATTCCGGAAGCCTTCACACGCATCATGTCCCGTACATGAATGTACGTTTCTGATCGCCTCTTCTCTCTTCGGACGCCGCTTCGGCAGAAAAATCACCTTCTGCCCAATTAGCGACTTCCCTGGCCCTCTTCTTATTCTCACGGAGATACATGAGCTTGAGAAAGGCCAGTCCACAGATCCCGACAACCATGATGGCCATGGTGATGATCAATGGAGTCTCATCTGTTTGGAAAAAGTACAGTCGTCAGCAATATTCTCACCAAAGTCTTCGGGAATCGGATCTCACTCACATCTCGGCCTGTATCTACTCTTGAAGATCTGGCCCGCGATTACACCGGCAATGTTTGCCCAGCCGTTCACGCCCATCATGACGCTCCTCGTCCCTTTCCAGGGCGTGTTGCCGGCCAACCAGACGGCGAGAAGCGGGCCACCGATGAAGACTCCGGCCATGCAGACGTGGGCGAAGCCGTAGCGGAGTTGGGTGTCTGTTGAGGTGGCCATGACGATGAGGCCAATGATCCCTAAACTCATGCCACCAACTGTGTGCATTGAGCGCTCTTTGAAGTGGTCGCTGGAGTAGACGACTATGAGGAGACCGACGGTACCACTGTATGGACGACGATTAGTCGAGGTCTGGGAGCTGCGGAGACGCGAGAGTCTTGCGGTACTTACACTACGAACGGCGACACGCTCATGAGGGTCGCTGTGATGCCCGAGTAACCCATTCCCTGGACGATCAGAGGCATAAACGTCGTAAAGGCCGTGACAGGAAGCACTGTCGTTATGTTGCAGAGTACGATCAATAGTTTCTTCCAGTCCTTAGCAACGTCAATGAAGTCGCGCTTGACAAGAGCGGTGCTGTCAATATCCCCCTCCTCCTGCGCACCGGCCAAGTCCAGCTCCATTCGCCGCACCGCATGTTGGCGCTCCTCTGCTGTGAGGAACCAAGCTTTCGAAAGGTTTCTGGGCAAGAGAAAGAAGCTGATGATGCCCAAGAAGACGGTGATCCCTCCTTCCACCAGGAACAAGACTTGCCACCCGTGCAGACTGTCCGACTTGACCCGGAGAAGACCGTAGGCCAGGACTCCGGCGAAAGCTCCGGCTACGCTGTACATGCCGGTGAACATGCCTACTCGGATGCCAACATCGTACTTCGGATAGAGCGTCGACATGTAGAACATGCCGATCTGGGTGAAACCTGCTTCCGCTGCGCCGATCAATACTCGCAGTGCGATCAGAGTTCCGCTACCGCGTATAGTAGCATGGCACATGCAGAGGCCTCCCCACAGCATGAGCTGGCACCCGATGAAGTACTTTACGCCAACTCTCCGGGCCAGGATGACCATGAAGGGCTGTAACGGAACGTATGTGGCCGAGAACAGAGACAGTGAGTTGGGGATATCGTCCGGAGCGAGGTTGGCATCTTTGACGAACGAGCTGGTGGCGACGAAGCCCACGTTGGTCTTATCTATACCGCAGAACTTCATTTGCATCAGCGGTGGGTTTTGTCGCAGTGGTAATGGGAAACATACGATGAACTCGACCGCAAGAAGCGTGACCACGATCAAATCCAACTTCCGGTTGACCCTCTTGTCCAGCTTCTTCTCGGCGTCAGTCTGAGGTCGGTAGTGTGTAGGTTGCAATTGCGCTACGCGATCTTGGACGATCTCGATATCCTCAGCCTTGAAAAGACCCTTTTCTCGAGATGTGATTTGATCCATCTCAGCGGTTGCAGCCTTGCCAAAAAAAAAACGCGGTTTCCGAGCTGAGGTCCTGACGCGACACAATAACTGCGAGGGATTGCACGAGTTTGCGTGAGTCAGGACTCCGTACAGTACTTGTAGGGGAGACAGTTCAACAACATGCATCGATCAATACACGTATTGCTGAGAGGAGGATATGTGAGGCTTGTCACACCGCCTAGTGATCCTTTTCTCCAACTTCCCCACCTGCTGTGCATGCTCGGCATGCATGGATATATGATCTGTACCGCCTATGGGGCCCTCTCAGGATCAATTGATCGTCGTCCCGGTTAAACACATGAAAGGCTAAGACGCGGGCGCATCAAGAATCAGCCAGTGTTGATGTTCTGATCTGCCTTGTGCTTCGTCCAGTCATTCTAAACTCACATCCTGACATCGCCAGCTTCCTGGAAGCCAACGAAGAAGACTTACCACTGCGATGACTGTCGTCGAGACTGACCGACAGATACCTTGCAACGATGGAAACTTCGACATCGACAGTTCAGCCGCAGTCATCAGCGACTCGCCGGCCAAGATCTACGAAGAGTACAGGTATCTCCGAAAACACTGTCCTGTGATACATACCAGTCAGTATGGAGGCTACTGGCTGATGACTCGATACGAAGACGTCAAGCGTGCCGCCATGGACTCGGAGACCTTCATCTCAAGTGTGAAAGCAGTGGTCCCGGGTGACCCAAGAGGGCTTCGTCGGCCTCCTCTCAACTTCGATGCACCGGCGCACACGCCGTTCCGAACTGCACTGGAGCGAACTGTGAAGCCGGCTCGACTCAGTCGCCTCAGAGAATCGCTCTATGGGCATGCCGAAGCCCAACTTGCGGCGCTGCTGTCTCGCGGTCATGGTGACATCAGTGCTGAGTTTGCTGCCAACTTCGTTGCTCGCATGGAGTCTGAATGGCTGAACCTCGAAGCTGGGATTGCCTCGGAGCTTGCAACGACAGCGGCCAGCTGGTTGAACGCCTGGAGGAGGCAAGATGGCGAGGTTGTCACCGCAAACTCCAAGAAGATGTATCAGATCGCATCAGACTTGTTGGCAGATCGTCGGGTCCACCCTCGCGAGCCAGAAGAAGATCCAGCGTCATCGCTACTTCTCGAAAGAGACACTGAAGGTAATCCCCTGAGCGAGGAGAATTTGATGTGAGCATCTTGCAATAACTGTTATGGGTTCCGACTGCTGACTGCTATCAGTGGATGCCTTCGACAAGCTCTTGTGGTCGGCGTGGTTGCGCCCCCAATATTGATGGGATCAATATGCCACCACTTGTCAAACGATAAAGAGCTGCAAAGAAGGCTACGGGATGACGAGACGCTGATCCCAGCTGCAATGGAGGAATTCTTGAGATTGTACAGCCCGTACCGCGGCTTTGCTCGCACCACGAGTAAAGATGTACATCTCCATGGCGAGACCATAAGACCGAGGGAGCCGGTGACTCTATGCTATACATCAGCTAATCGAGATCCCGAGGTTTTTGAGCGGCCTGACGAGTTTATCTTGGACAGACCGAACGTTGCAGCGCATATGGGCTTCGGAAGAGGCAGACATAGGTGCGCCGGAATGCCGCTGGCGAGGCTGTGAGTACCTGCTCACGGATGATATAGTGCACTTGGCTCACGCTGACATGCGTTCAGGAGTCTTGACGTGATGCTACGCGTCATTTTGAGGAACACAAAGGACTTTGAGTTGAATGGCGAACTGCAGTATTCCAGGATGCCGGAACTAGGCATCATCAGTTGCCCGATGATGTTCAGTTAGTAGCGTTCTATAACTTGCTAAAGTGTGGACTGCGTAGTCCAGTGAGATCCGGGATATCCACCCAAGAATTCATCACTATCTCGTTAGTGTTAGGATTGTTTCGACAGGAAAAAGGTCGCTGGGACCACTGTGCATCAACCTACTTCAGCCACGGACACACACAGAGGTCCAGTCCGTTGGACCGGGAGTGCGTTGTCAAATAAAATAAAATAAAAAAAGAGGGCATCTTCAAGAATCAACTGGTGTTGGTAGTATCCCAATTGATCGTTGGCCGAGAGCGGTTGTCCCAAGCGGGACTTCGCACAAATCAGAGTCAAAAACATTTCATATTCCCATATAAGCCTGATGATTTATCTAGCCTTGCTTGGATCCTCCGAACAAGCCTTCAATGTCCAGGTTTATTTTCCTTTTTTTCATTCGTTACAATTAATCCTCATCGCATGTCATTAACACCTCGCTTCGAGAAGCTTAGATGAGCTGCTGGAAAGCGCGGTTGACAGGGGAGCGGAGAGGCTTGACCTCCTTCCAGTAGTCGACGGTGGCGGCGGCGCGCTTGGCGATGCCCTCGGGGGTGAACTCGAATTTCTGTAGACGCAATATTAGTATATGTTTTCATAGCAATGGAATTGACGAGGTTTCTGATGCTTACCGCGTAGACCTCCTTGTAGGGACCGGAAGCACCGAAGCGGTTGAGACCGAACTGCTCGTGAGAGTACTTCTCCCAACCGAGAGTGGACATGACCTCGACGGACATGGTGGGGATGCCGTCGGGGATGACGGAAAGCTTGTAGTCCTTGGACTGGGCGTCGAAGACCTCAGTGCAGGGCATGGAGACAACACGAGCCTTGAGGTTCTTCTCCTTGAGGGTCTTGACGGCCTCGAGACAGATGCCGACCTCGGAACCAGTGGAAACGAGGGTGACATCGGCCTCCTTGTCCTCAAGGGCGACGTAACCACCCTTGATGGCCTTCTCGATGGTGGAGCCCTCGAGCTGGGGAAGGTTCTGGCGGGTAAGGGCCAGGATGGAGGGAGTGTGCTCGGAGGTGAGGGCGACGTAGTAAGCTGCGGAGCACTCGTTGCCGTCGGCCGGGCGCCAGACCATCATGTTGGGCAGAGCGCGGAAGTGAGCAAGGGTCTCAATAGGCTGGTGAGTGGGGCCGTCCTCACCAAGACCGATAGAGTCGTGGGTGGCGATGTAAAGGACACGCTGCTGGGAGAGGGAGGAGAGACGGACGGCACCGGCGGCGTAGGAGACGAAGTTAAGGAAAGTGCCACCGGCGGGGATGAGGGTGCCGTAGGCGGCAAGACCGTTCATGATTGCGGCCATAGCGTGCTCGCGCACACCGTAGCGCATGTAGCGACCGCTCCACTCACCGATGCCGGTGTTGGGAGGCTGGAAGTCGACGGCGGACTTCCAGCGGGTGTTGTTGGAGCCAGTGAGATCGGCAGAGCCGGAGACGAACTCGGGGATGACATCGTAGATCTTCTCGAGGACGGTCTCGGAGAGCTTACGGGAGGCAATCGCAGGGTCGGAGGCCTTGTAGGTCGGGAGCTTCTCCTGCCAGTTCTCAGGGAGCTTGCCAGTCAGACGACGCTTGAGGTCAGCGGCCTCGGTCTTGTACTCGGCAGCGTACTTCTCGAAGAGCTGGTTCCACTCCTGCTCAGCGGCGGCACCCTCGTCGGCGTGCTTGTGGTACATGTCGTAGACCTCCTGGGGAACGACGAAGCTCTTGGAGGGGTCGAAGCCGAACTTCTCCTTGACGGCGGCACGGTCGTCCTCCTTGAGGGGGTTGCCGTGAACGCCACCGGTGCCCTGGAGCTTGGAGCCGAAGCCAATGGTGGTGGTGAGTCTGATCATGGAGGGCTTGTCCTTGACGGCCTGGCACTCCTTGATGGCCTTCTCGATGCCCTCAAGGTCGTTGTCACCGTCCTTGACCCACACGACGTGCCAGCCGTAGGCCTCGAAGCGCTTGCTGACGTCCTCGGTGAAGGCGCACTTGGTGTCACCGTCTGTGGGATGTTAGCTGTGGCCGATTTGTTCAATTGTTGCAGATATGCTCACCAATGGAAATGTGGTTGTCGTCGTAGAAGGTGATCAGGTTGCCGAGCTGCAGGTGACCGGCGGTGGAGGCGGCCTCAGAGGCGATACCCTCCATGGCGCAGCCATCACCGAAGAAGCAGTAGGTGTAGTTGTTGACAAGCTCGTAGCCGGGCTTGTTGAAGGTACCAGCGGTCTGGCGCTCGGCCATGGCGAGACCGACGGCATTGGCGAAACCCTGGCCGAGAGGACCGGTGGTGACCTCAATGCCCTCGGTGTCGTGGGACTCGGGGTGACCGGGGGTGATGCTGTCGAGCTGACGGAAGTTCTTGAGGTCGTCGAGGGAGAGCTTGTAGCCGAACAGGTGGAGCAGGGAGTACTGCAGGACACAGCCGTGGCCGTTGGAGAGGACGAAGCGGTCACGGTTGAGCCACTTGGGGTTCTTGGGGTTGAACCTCATGAACTTGTTGAACAGCACGTGGGACTGTGAGGAAGGCGATTGGTGAGCGAGTGAAGACTAGCAGTGAGGCTCTGGCAGGGCACTTACGACGGGGGCCATGCCCATGGGCGCACCGGGGTGGCCAGAGTTGGCGGCGAAGGTGGCATCAACCTGAGATTGCCGTCAGTACACGTGTTGATGTTGGTGGAGGCTCAATGAAGGGCTCGCTGCTGCTGGCGTCCGCCCATCCATTGAGGTCATGTTGATAAACATACCGCGAGAGTGCGGATGGTGTTAATCGCCAGGGTGTCAGTCTTGTCGTAGCCCATCTTTGCGGTGTTTGAAGATGGATCTGTGGTATGGTGGGGTGGATGAAGCTGTGGGAAGAGAGAGAAAGAAGAGGCAGGCAGGTAGGTGAGTGAGTGAGTGATTAGTAGGTGAGCGAACCGACTGCGGTGAAAAGTTCGGGCGCGGCGAGTGACGTCTCAGAAGGCCGGCTGGTGGGGCAGATTGGTGTTTTGGTGGGATGTGATGCGCCAGTAGTAGTGGGCGCTCAGGCAGTTCCGCCGAGACGAGCAAGGGGCATGGACGGTGGGAGGCAAATGGACACTGAGGGCAGATGCCGGCGCCGCGGCTTTTGCCTGTATCGACGACGTGTTTCTATCAATAATGCTGAATTGCTGATTGATTGCTAGATATGCTATGGTATGGTATGCTGGCAATTCCTCATCAACATCCGTGCTCGTCGGTGACTGACTGACTTCTGCGGCTAAATGCAACAGAGGGCAGGCTGGCCACAGGGCTAAGAATAATGAGGCTATCCGGGTGCAGATATGGGCTGGACTGTTGGAGGGAGCTATCCGATCATCGACACATGCGAGATCTTGATGCTACCATTATGCAAGCATTTTACGGTATGCCACCGAGAATAGCACGAGCGTCTCGAAACAGATGGCAACAACCAAAAAGACCTTGGACGCGGCCTAGCAACGCGATGGTTCCTCTGCGGGGCCAGCTCCCTTCACATCACAATGACACCGGCGGCAGCAGCTCGGTGTCTTCCTAATCGCTGACAAAGGTCGTCATCTTCTCCCGTAAGCCTCGACAAGAATCGCCACCAGCAGCCTCTGACAGGTCTTGTCAACACCAGCCAAAACTAGCATGCTGGTGCATGAATCTAGATGACTGACTGACCGCCGTATCTTTGGCTTTTGAAGATTTTCCATCTCTCGGTTCCTTTCTGGTAATCCGAGGAAAAGCACGAATGCCTGTCCCCCACGTTGATTTGGGCCCCACCTCCAGATCAGACGCCGTAACGTGACGTGACGGCGACCAAATCATTGTTGTTGTCTGCTGTTTCTTAAAAGGTCGACTGTCTACCTTCGACTTTCTCGACAGGTCCTGGCATGTTGAAAGACGCCGGCTTAATCCTTGCAGACCTTAATAAGCATAAGCCTCTCATGTACGGATGTTTCGTAATTCTCCTGCTGGGAGGACGCGCGTGGCATCCAGAACGTCCAGTCTTCCGCTCTCATCCGCTTGTCGCAAGAGCTTTGATGGCCGGGAAAAATACGTCCGAACGGCGGATTTGCCAATGAACACATTTGTGTCTTCAGAGGGAGGAACGATCATTGAATCCTACGAAGGAAGCTCCCAATCCTTTGTGGAATTTTCGTGAGATCATGGGGTTGTTTTCCTCGTTGGTCGGTTGGCTTCTTCCTCTCAATCACAGCAACTCGCAAGATTCTCATGTCGGGCGTACAAGAAATGCAGCAGATGATCCAGACATGATTCGCTCATATACTGCACGACGTATCATACATATAGATCAAATGAAATCATCATATTCGCCTTCACGAAACACTCAGCTGTACATTCTGCTTGACAGACAATTCTCATTGATGGGCATCCAACCCCAACCCTAACCCTCGAGTACTTCACCAAGACATAACATCCACGCTCACACCGAGCTTGCAAGTATCCGACGATAGATGATGATGTGTGTGTGGATGGTAGACAGAGCAAGGCCTCTGACATGTTAGCCTTGTATTCAATCGATGTGGAAACCGCAATTGATCGAATTCTCCTCACGATTCTTTGAAGCATAAGATCTACGTGACCCTTTATATGATTTAAACTCAGGTCTCGAACCATACCATACCTCTGCCGGCGTGAACATCAATGATCATCGACATCCCAAGGAGCAGAGACAATAAGACAAACCAACACAGACGCAAGAATATCGGCGGCAGTAAGAGGTATCCATTCAAACACGATCGATCGATGTAGGAATCTTTTTACATACAGTGAAAAGAAGAGGCACATAGCCCCAGACGACCCACGATCCGCGATATGCAATGCAATGCCATGCCATGTCATGCCGCACTCCTCACCCATTTCCAGCCGATTCTTGAACAGGCGGCAAAGGTGGGGACAGAACCCAGAAAAAAAGAACAAGAAAGGAACAAGAGCAGCATACTGCTTTGCTCTGGCCTCGAGAGAAGAAGAACGCCGCCTTCATCATCCCCTCCATCCATAAGAACGCCGACCGACCCGACCGTCACCTCATACCAGAGGGAAAAAAAAAAGAACCGCAAAGCCCAGACTACGAAAAGTTGCGCCAGTTTTCAAAAAGCGTCCCAGTCATTCCGCTCGCTCGTCGCGAAAACAATCAACACAAGTGTCCTTGACAATCATGTCATGCCTAGAGGCCACGGGTGGAACGGCTGAGCGCTTGCGTGCCCATGCTGCCGACACGGCCGCTGGTCTTGCGCACACTGGTCTTGCCCTCGGTGCTGCGCCTGCTGGGCGACGACCGCTTTCCAACACTCAGAGTGCCAACGCCACTGCCGGTACGGCCGCCGCCGGGAGTCTTGGGAGCGCGTGTGGGAGACGACATGCGCTCTTCCAAGGGCAGCTCGAGCTCGTCGATTGATGTGGGTCGCATGTTCTCGCCATCGCTAGTGTCCGTGAGACCATCCCATTTGGTCGTTGTGGTCGTTGTGGTCGTGCAGGAAATGGCGCGACGCTTGCCACTACGAGTAACGGCGCTGTGTTGAGGCGATTGTGATGACTTTCGTGCTGCAAGAGCGCGGAGAGTTTGCTCCTCTTCGCTCTCGCTGTTGTCGTCGATGGGACCGGTCGAGCGTTGCATCGTGATGATTTCGGACTCGGGCCTGACATCGAATGGCTGGTTCTCGGCCATCGCTTTGCGTGTGCTGTAAAGTTTGCTGGTCTTGCGCGGTTGACCCGGGGTAGGCGCTGGGAGGTTCTCATCCGATACTCTTGAAGGTTTGACGTCTTCGGAAGAAGTGTAGCTCGAGTGGTTTGCGCCCTCGTTGTTGGTGATCTCGCCTAGCGCTGCACGGCGAGGGCTGTTCTGCTGACGGTCGGCGTTGGGTGGGGTGAAAGTCTGACCGTTGCTCGCAAGTCTCCTGTTCCGGCTCGGGGTGGATGGCTGAACCTGCATGGATGCCATGATCTTCTCCTTCATGGTGTCCTCGTACCACCATTCGCGGAATGTACCCTGATTGAGGTGCAGCCAGTGCTGCTGGGGTCCAACGACCATACCTGGTCGCATGAAGCGCATGAACGCAATCATTTCGTTGGCGGTGAAGCCGTGGCGGTAGATGAGGTAGGCGCCAATGAGGCAACCAGTTCGGCCCAAGCCAGCCTTGCAGTGCACTGCAATTCCCTTCTTCTTCTCATTGATCATGATGTGGGCGAGGTTCACAAACTTGCGCACGAGGCTGAGAGGCGGGCAAGTACCGTCGTCAAAGATCATGTCGAGGTGCTTGATGCCCAATGCGGTGAAGTGTGTGGGTGAGTAGAGCTCTGAGTTCAGTCTCACGACAAGACCGATGTCACGCTCGACAAAGTGCTTGAGGACGTTCTTGAACGGCGACGGCAGAGTCTTGTCCTTGTGCAGGGCGGACAAAGTTGTGGGGAGTGTTGCGTACAATGGGTCGGTGGGCTTGATGACAGCCGTCGGTCTGTGTTGCGGGCTGGCGAATGCGAGGAAATCAGGCGTGATCCAGTTGAAGTCACCCTGGTCGACTCTTTCAAAACGCTCGTACTCCTCAAGGCTGAATTCCTTCAAGCCAACAAGGGCCTCCTCCTTCGCCTTCCAAACACCGTAGACGACGTCCTGAATGGTAAGCGAGTAGTCGGCCTGGCTGTAGCCGGCGTCACGGAAAGGCATGCAAGGCGGGTCCATCTGCGCAATAGGCGCGAGTGCAAGGTGAGGTGGCCACGACTGGATAAGAACCATGTAGACAGCAAGAATGCATGCTGCGTTTGCACGACCTGTGAGTGTGTTAGACATGTCGTACGAGACGATCGTTGCGCAAAGATAGCTTACTCCGCGAGTCTGCGTGGCTCCAGAAGACGACAGGCCTGCTGTCGCTGTCCTGCTGCGCAAGCACATCATGCAGCATGACTGCAAAGCGGTACAAGTGACCAATGTGCAGAGGGCCAAAGTCGGCGTGGAAGGCGTTGTAGAGCAGGCTGTTGTCGATGGTGAAGTATATGGGTGGTGGCTTCTCTTGCGACACTGCCTGGGGACCCTGCTGCGCTCTGGCAGACCTCTTGCTGGGCGATCTTGACTGCTTTGCTGCTGGGTATGGGAAAGGTGTGTTCTCGTCGGGCTGGTGGGTGTAGGAGGCGAGGTACAAGCGGTCTTTAACGTGGAGAATGGTCATGTCAGAATACTGTCCGGAGACATCAATGGCGGAACCCTGCAGCGGGACATAGCCAGTCGGCGCGTGGCCCGGCGTACTGCAGTGGTTCCGTGTTTGTGGTGGCTCACCGGCGATGTACTCAATCACCTGTCCATAGCTAGTGTTGGACGGCGCCTCTGCGAGGTGCGAGTGTTGAGGCATTGGACTCTCTTTGCGCCTCGCGGGGATGGCGCAAGGATGCTTTTGTGATGCGCAGTTGCGGCGGTTGTTCTGCGACGTGGTTTCGGGGTGGCGGGAAGAATATCCTATGCGCGCCGGGTATGGATATGGATGTTGATATTGATGCGGACTCGGACGCGCGAGGCAGAGCGTGGTGCTGTTGAGGAGGGTGGGTTAGTACAAGGCAGGGCCGCGCCGGTCGAGGTCGAACAAATGATGTTGTAGTGGTGAGTTGTTGTTGTCGTGAACATGTCCAGACGGGCTGGACATGTACTTAGTTGCAATATGTGAGGTGGCCCATGCTCAATGTTGTTGTTGTTGTCTCTCCCCAGCTCTAGCCGCGGCTCGACCCGGTTGCGCCTTACAACGTTCTGCCAGTCGAGCGCGCTGGTTCTCTCGCTGGCCCTCGCTGCATGCATACACTCAAACACATGCCTGTTTCTAGGGGTCGATGATGCGCGATTGTTAAGATGATCTCCAATATACCCGTATACCGCATGTTTGTTTTACCCTTGTAGCCTTGCAAGTGAGGTCAGAATCAAGTGCCTGAGATGGGTGTGGCTGTCAACAAGTATAGTAGTGGACGTCTACATGTACCTAGTAATCGCCTCGCCTCGTCTCGTCAGCGTCTAAACAAACGGTCGGCTCGTTAGCCGCGCGAAGCGAGAAAAGCACAGCAAACCAGACAGGCCAAAATACGTTGATTCCACCTGCCAGCACCAGCAACCCGGAATCAGCTATCGTCAGGTGCATTCAGTCTTCCGAGATCGAAGTCTCTTGTCATTTGTTTGACAGGACCTCCAATTTGAAGTTCACGCGCTCGCACCGCCGACGTCACAACCGTGCCTGATTTGCAGGCACAAGAAATCGAGCGATCCCTCGAATTCAGACGATCGCATCGAACCCTGCACACCACTAACCAGCCGCAGCAAATAACGACATCTACAACGAAATCATCATCATCGTCGTCATCATCATCATCTCCATCGAGTGCAAACAACAACAATCATGCTTCGCCGTGGGAAATCACAAGGCTGGCTCTCTCTCCCGTCCGAAGCCTTCAACCCGTGGGCTCAGCTGAATGGCGTACGCTTCCACGAAGTGAAACCTGGGCAAGTCGCCGGACGAGGCTCAGCCCTACTGGCAACCAAAACTATAGCGAACTCGTCTGACGGAGCAGAATGCTTGCTCACCGTGCCTCGGGATTTGATTATCTCGCAGGAGCAGGTCCTCGAACAGGCGAAAGTAGACCGCGACTTTAGAGAGCTTCTTGAGAGTCTTGGTGATTTTGGCAGAGTAGGTTGTGCTTTCTTTCAATTCTTACCTTACATTCTGTCGATTGAGACGGTAACAATGTTTTCTTTGCGAGCAGTGTAATTTGATGGGTCATCAAGTATGAGGCCACCATCCTTCCTACAAGAACACTACATCAATCACATCCCTTACCCGGTGCACTTCCGTATTAGCAGCACACGCTGATACAATCTCTTCACCTGCAGACGCCACGCGGTGCCATCCTCTCTTTCCTCCTATTCCAAGCTTCCATTGCCTGTCCTGATCTGCCAGAGCGAATTGGCGTTCACGGACCTTTCACAGAGTACGCACTAGCATCCTATCTCATCCCTGTCCAACCAGCAAGACCTCGAGACTAAAACACATATGCACCATCCAGCTACGTCAAAGCCTTACCTCTCGAATTGCTTCCTACCTTCTGGTCGCCAGACGAACTTCAACTGCTAGTCGGCACCACACTCGCACCCGCCACAGCTTCCAAGCTGAGGTCTCTCCGCCGCGAATGGGACTTGGTCTGCGAATCTGCAGCTCACACACGATGGTACCGAATCTGCGGCTCGCAGCTGGACTTTGACGACTGGCTACAAGTGGATGCCATGTACCGATCGCGCGCTCTCGACTACCCGCAAATCGGGCACTGCATGGTGCCGTGCGTGGATTTGGCCAACCACGTAGCCCACGAAGGGACGATAGCCATCTACGAGAAAGACGCCGCGGGGAATGCGGTGCTCGTTCTGCGCGATGGGAAGACGCTGCACGAAGGCGACGAGGTGACCATTTCGTACGGCGATGAAAAGGGTGCTTGCGAGATGTTGTTCTCTTACGGCTTCCTTGACCAAGGCATGGAGACGGCGGAGACGCTATTCCTCAGTCTGGCTTTCCCGGAGGACGATACGATGCGTGCTGCCAAGTTAGAGATGGCGGACTGCGCTCCGGGGTTCAAACTGATCGATGCCGGTGACGGGGAGGTGGACTGGAAGGGAGAGTTCGTTTGGTTGATCTGCGTTGGAGAGGAGGATGGTTTGCACTTTGATATCGCCAGAACAGTGGATGGGAGCGAAGAAGTGCAGGCTTTCTTCAAAGAGCACGAGCTAACCGGTGGTGCCGCGGAATTGTACAGATTGCTAGGCCAGAGCGAGATGTTTGACGTGTACAGGTTGCGCGCGGTCATGATCCTGCAGCAGCGTGTGTTTGACCAGATGCAGGTGCTGTTTGCGTCACAGGAAGACATGGAGGCCGTGCCACATGGAGTCAACACCGATGTCAGGCAGCAGGCGTATGATCAAGCAATGCAGCTCAGGCGTCTGGAGTTTGAGCTTATGGAAAGAGCGTACGAGGATTTCGAAAAGCAGGTACGTGGTTCACCGCCTCCCGATGATGTCTGCAATCATTGCACGATGGCCAAAATCAATGGTCTGTGGTAGCCGTCGCGCAGGCTTCAATAGACGTCGTTAAACGTCGGACCAGCGGGCGATCCTCTAGCCCTGCAGCTGTTGAGAGTTGTGTGGCTGCCAGTAGCTCTCCAGCTTCCAGCAGCAGTAACACTTCTGAACTTGCACCCAAGCTCATAGGCTCGCGCCGCCGAAATCTCCCACCTCTACATGAGATTGCCGCCGCGTTATTTTCTAGCCTTGCGCCTTTGCTGACGACTCCTCACTCAGAAAATTGAACTTGCCGAAAGCGACGTTGTTAAGAAGTATCTGGCGTCGATGCAGGCTAGCAGCGAGCATCAACACGAAGGTGACGAGGACTTCTCCTGAATGAACATCTACCGATGAGTCGATGACAGACAGACCATAGCACGCAATTAGACCACGTGTGTGGCGAAAGAGCGGAATGGAGACGGGCCAATTCGACTCCGCGGAGATGGTGGGCTAGAGACTCAATAAAAACGACAACGTTGGTAGAAGTTACTCGGAGATGTATCGTGGGAGGTCGGGAGGGGTGTGTCGTGGAATCCAACGCTGATCGTCACGAGACCAGCGTCGGGGTCGTCTCCAGAGGTTGTCATCATTTGTACGCACGCATAAGGTTTGCAGCTACCTGCAAAAGGGTTCGTACATAGCGGCACCTATGCTTTCACGGTAAGGAGCCGAGGCACGGGTCTCATGCTTGAGACATGGGAAGATCGGCAGCCGAAAGGGCATACACAAGCTTCAGGTCGCTGGCGCGCGAACAGTTCTTCATGCGAGTCAAATCCGAAACGCACAGGACCATACTGCTATCACGACTACTGCAGGACGCACGACTTGCCTGATCGCTCACTGGGCTGTAGGGATAGCGATGGCCTCGATTGCGTTACCACTACCCTTCAGGCGTCTACTGCTGAAAATTCGCAATACACAACCATGTGCTCAACGTCTGCTAATCCTGTCAATCGACGAGTCAAGAATGAAGGCCGTTCGCCAGGGGATATAGCTGGAGTAGGATGTGACGTGCAGCGTTCTCTCCCCTCGAACAACGCCCCCATGCGATGAGGATCACGCCAGTTGCGGAGGAAGCTTAAAATTACCTCGTGCACCTGCAGACTGCCGGTGCTGGGTTGCTGGTTGCTGGTGCCTCCCAGACCACTGTTCTGGCCGAATGCAATAGGTACAGTCATGATAAGGCGGCAAGCCGACCCAGGCCGACCGCCCCGGCATGCAACCGTCCCCGACTTGGTCAACTGGCTTTCTCGATTCGTCCAGGTGTCGTGTCGCAGGTGGTGGCTGGTTCCAGGCAGGCGGGACCGTTTCAACGACTGGCAGGGTTCCGTCGTCCTGTGGTTCGTCGTGGAGAAGAAGACTCGCGCATCGGCACTCGCAATTGTTATTACATGGCATACGTCTGTTTTTGGCAACCAGTCCGCACACGCTTTCTTGTGTCGCGTTTGCGGAATGGTCGCCGTGTTTGGTATAACTTTCGCCAGCTCGATTCGTCGCTTCGAGTGACTCCATGTTTCTTACCGAGAAAACCGCAATGGTGGTGTAAGGTGGATACACCTTCCCCAGTGATATCATTGCATGGGTCTGCATGCCACGATATCCGTACATGCCAATGTGAACCCATGTGGAGTGCCAATGAACCCCAGGTTTGCTGGGCGAGCTGGGCCTGGAGAACCAGCAGCCCTAGATATCTGCAATCCAGGTATACCCAGAGATGAGTCGAGAGCAGCCTTGACAAATTGGAGGCTTGCGTCTGGGCGTTGGTCTGACAGCCTCGCAGACAACCTCGCAGACAACCCCGCAGAATCCTTGATCGCATGGCTGGTGAAGCCTTAGTGGGGACTGATGGTGTGCGGCACGCATGCTAGAAGTATTAGTGTGCGCAGTACGTTTGATGAGGCGTCTTTGTCTGCGGTATATCCTTTTGCTTTCCGCGATCCGGCCGGACTGGACGCCTGAGTAGTCAGGCAGATTATCTTTGGAGGGCAGACCAGCCGACTACATGTAGTAGTGCAGACGGTCAAATGAACGCCTTGACATTCCCCACAGGCAACGGGGGCCTGTTTGTGTCGTGGGCAATGGCACCGCAACGCGTCCAAAGGCATGTCAGATCGAGTCGGCCATGTCGGGATGGTCGACGAGTAACGAGTTTCTTCCGTGGCGGCACTTGTTCACTTGCTCGCTCTCGTTCCTTCCCCACCCGTTCGGCCAATGGTATAGAGGCAATGCCCACCTCCCAAGCGAAGGGCAGCCAATGAGTGCAGGATAGGCTTGCCTGGCTTGGTGCCTGCCAGGGCTTGTCTCTCCTCGTCTCTCCGCAAAAAGTGATCGTGTGCCAGGCCAGACGATGATCTAGCGTGCAGCCCCCATCCGCCAGTGTTTCTCTAGCAGTCCTCCGTGTCCTCCTATGGAATTAGCACTCCTGGCCCGCCCGTTCACTTTCACTCCCCACGTTTCTCTGGCTCGTCACAAACTCTCGCTCGCTCCACAGCTCGCTCTGCCAGCCCGTCCGTTTCCCGCTGCGTCGCTCATCCGTCGCTCGTCCCTTGGAACACCGTCTGATGATGTGCTGCCGATGTTGACTCTGCTGCTCTGCTCTGCTCTGCTAACACTGCTGCCGACCGTGATGATCATCATCATCACCGCGTTGATCGCTTCCGTCTTGCTCTGTTCCGACTGCCGCCCCACTCCCCAAATAGCTTGATATTCTTGATCCTTCGCCTCCTGCCGTCTGTCTTCATCCGTCTCCATCCCACAGCCCTAGCCTCCAGACTCGCTTACTACCTTGCCTTGCCTTGCCTTGCCTTACCTACTTACATACTACCGTGTTACCTTACCCGACTACCTTGCACCACGAGCTGCATCTCCCACCCAACCACAGCACGCCAATCACTCGTTGTCTCAACCCACTGCAGCACAACATCACCGACCCGGCCTTACTAGGCCTTCAATCAAACACCATGCCTGGCATACTCCCCATGAAAGTGATCAAGGTGGGCTCAGCTGCACAGTCGAGAATCGCGCAGGCTTGCGACAGGTACGTTGCACAGCGGCAGCAGTAACAGCAGCAGCACCATCAATGCACGGCTACTGTATATCAAAGGCCAGCCACTGATCGTAACACTGCAGATGTCGAAGCAAGAAGATCCGATGTGATGGTGTGCGACCATGCTGTTCCCAGTGCGCCAACGTTGGCTTCGAATGCAAGACCAGCGACAAGCTCAGCAGACGTGCCTTTCCCAGAGGCTACACCGAGAGTTTGGAGGAGCGCGTACGGGCTCTAGAAACTGAAGTGAGAGAGTTGAAGGACCTGTTGGACGAAAAGGACGAAAAGATCGATGTTCTCTCGCGCATCCACTCACAATCACCTCGATCCATCCATCTCCCTTCACCGCGAAGATCTTCGGTGCAGTCGGACAAGAAATCAGAGACGGAGCTGGATGATATCTTCATGGTTCAACAGTCGCCTTCTCTACAAGGCGAAGGAACCGACTCTTACTTTGCCGGCACTTCCAGTGCGCGAACGTTCATCGAAGCCTACAAACGAAAAGCCCAGGAGAGCGGTAAACCCGCTGCAGACATTGACACAGATCAATTACTCGCAACGAGAAGAGAGAAGCTGGACGACTCGCCCGTGTCGCCGGCAAGCCCAGTCTCTTTCAAGGCTCCCTCGCGGATGCTGTCTGACCAGCTGGTCAACATCTACTTCCAAGAATGGGCTCCTCTTTTCCCGATCTTGCACAGGCCGACTTTCTTGACACTTTACGAGCAATATACCTCTGATTCTGATTCCGTTACGGACAAGGCCGAAGTTGCGCAACTTAACCTTGTCTTTGGTATCGCATCGCTTTCAGGTGGCGACAGGTCATCAGAAGATCTCGTCAGCTTCGAGTCACAATGGAAGGCTGCCACCGACTCGATCTTGACAGAAAGCTGCATGGCCACGCTTCAAGTCTTGATTCTGGCTCAGATCTTCTGCATCCAACAAGGTGAACTGACGAGGCTGCTCACATACAAAGGTCTCGCCACTACATTATCGGCACGCTTGGGTCTGCATCAATCGCAAAAACGCTTCGCGCTTGGGACTTTGACTTGCGAGACCCGCAAGAAGGTTTTCTGGACGCTCTACACAGTTGACTGGTAAGTTGTGATCGTCGTCAAGTGAACTGCCATTAAACTAACATGCATGTTAAGCTTCTCATCGGTCACTCTCGGACTACCGAAGCATATCAGAGACGACGATGTCCACTGCGAATACCCTGTTGACGCTGACGACGAGTACGTCACCGAGCGAGGTTTCCAGCCAACCCTTCCTGGAGAATCCACCAAGCTGTCTGCAGCGCTGGCTCTCTTCAAAGCGTCACGCATTTTGTCGAAGGTCCTCGAGGAAGTGTACCCGGCTAAAGCGTCTTACGATCTGTCTCTCAAGAAGCTGTCGGACCTGTCTGATGAACTTGACGCCTGGCACGCCGCGCTTCCTCATCATCTACGACTGCCATTCGCTCAGGACAAGCCAACTGTTGGCACCATTAGTAGTCGTTCGCCCATCGTCTCCTTGACCTATCACTACATCCGCGCATTAATCCAACGACCTGCCATTTGCGCGTCACTCGGATCGAAGTCGTCATCCGCGATGCTCGCACTTTCCAGCTCTTGCAAGTCTGCCGTGCAGATCATCCAGCTTCTCGAAGAGCGTGGCCTAGGCTTCTCCCTCTGCCTGAACAAGGATGAGGTCCTGGTACTTTCAGGATTTGGTCTCTTGTTCCAACGTCTCACGCTGGACACCAATTCGAAGATCTTGAAGGAAAGTCAGAAGATGGTCACGATCATCACCGACATCTTGACCAAAAGCCAAGCTCCCTGTGCTCCCGAGTTCAAGAAGATTGCATCAGCATGCCTCCCTACGACCGGGCAAATGACTGTTGTGGCAAAACCGTCTGTCGCCCAAACACCTTCGAAGGCCAAGACGGCTCGCCCGGCCTCCTCAGAGGGCTCGCCACCAACAACATCTCGTCCTCATAGCTTGCAGGCGTCGACCAAGAAGCAGCTCAAGGCTCTTGCTTCACGCTTTACACCCTCGATACCGCACAAAGTACCGGACATGGGGCCCACAGACCGCCGTGCTACAGTCCCTTCGATCAGCCTGCATCCGCAAGCGCAACAAACTCAGAGTCAACCTTCACTATCACCACAACACCACGCCGACTCAATCAATCCCGCGCGCTCGGAGCCTGCATTGAGCCCTATCAGCCAGTACAACCGACCACCTTCGACTTCTGCCAGACCTTCAGCGCCACCACAACACCCTCAACTCAAGCCCAAGAAACGCGCGGTTCCGAACCACATGACCAACCTAGACTTCTTTTCCTTCAACAACGATGCTTCGCCGCAGCACCTCAGCTCTACTGTCGCGCCCATCAAAACCGAGCCGCAGCCTTCCGATTGGGAGAAACTCCTCGGTAGCCTCGACAGCAACCAGACGAACATTTTTGATGCTTGCTACGGCGGTCAGCCCGTGGAAGCCCTGCTCGACACCTCCAACTACGCCCCTCCGATCACCCACCGCCACTCGACCACTGCCCTGCACAGTCACTCCAGCCACCCCAGTGCTCTGGACTGGAACGCTGATCTCTGGAATCTTTACCAGACCAACACGAACGCGACAGCGCCCAATCCCGTCCCCGACCGCACTGCGCACAACCCTAGCATCTGGTCTTACTCGACTGACGAAGGCACCGCCAGCGCGGAAGACCTCACCCTTGCAGCGGCTCATAATTGGAGCGGTGGCAGCAGTGACTCTAGCGGAATGCACGAGAGTGCCGATCAGTTCCCTGCGATTGTCTTACCTGAGCTGGGCTTGAACGGCGAAGACCTGAACTTCCCCTTCAACGAGTGGGGAGATGTTGGTGCGTGAAGAAGTAAGAAGAGGAAGCGGAGGTTGACGACCGAAACGCTTGACAAAAAACGCAGACTCTTGACGATGGAAATAACATACGGAACGACGACGATTTGGGGTTCTTCCTTTTTCCTTTCGTTATTTGGCGGCGTTCCTCTGGCAGGAACCTACACAAATCATTGGCGTTTCAGCGGACTTTTTTTGTTTTGGACTTTTGGGAAAATGATACCTTGCTGGCAAAGCACAACAAGACGGCCGCGCGTATTTGGTTGTTCTGGCGCAGAGCCGAACCTGAGTTTTGCTTCATTCTGATCAGTTGGATAGCTGTAGATAATCTGTACAGTCCACACAAGTATACGGATACCACTTCACATGCACACACCAATACACCCACAAGTACGATAAATGACACGGGCATGTGATACGTATGTTGTAGTATGTACCCAGTCAACTTTGATCACGCTGACAACGCGTGTTACATACCCACCAGCTATGTCATTCATCAGATGCAGACACGCTCTTGACTCGTCGCTAATGGTTGGCGCCATAGTGAAGCTCGTGCGTTTCACTTGGGCTTTCCAGGTTGGTGGTTGGAAGCGAAGGAAAGACGTCACCGCAGGATCGCGCCTTCCTCTGACGTCAAGTTAGTGAATGGTGGTGGTGGTGGTGGTGGGGTCTGCTGAACACGAGAATGATAAATAAACCGCGCGTACTCGGATCGGCTTTTTGTCTTTACGATATTCTCGAAGCAAAAGTATAACTCAAACCTTTTTATCACAAATTAGCTTTCTCAAGCACCACCGAACAGCAACTCATACCACCACATATCAACAGTCAAGATGACCGACAAAGAAACCTCCACCCTCCAGAGCTACGTTGACTCGGTAAGTCGCCGGCGATATACAGCCTCACAATACTCGATACTCGACCAGCACTAACACGTTTTCTCGACAGGCCACCGGCGCCGCCCAGTCAGCCCTCGGATCCCTCACCGGCAGCCAAGCCGACAAGAACCAAGCCGAGCAAAAGAAAGCCGAAGCCGAAGCCCGCAAGGACGTCTCGCACGCCGGCGCCAACATCGGCGGCTTCTCCGTCAGCGCCCAAGGCGTCGCAGAGAACGACCCCAACCGCTCCGCCGGCTCGTGGAACCAGACTGTCGGCGCCGGGAAGGAGGCTCTCGGAGGCGCGCTCGGCCTCGAGGGTATGCGCAAGGCTGGCGAGCAGCAGAACGCCGAGGGTAAAGGCCAGGAGGCTCAGGGCCAGTTAAGCGATCTTGGAAAGGGCGTGAGCGATCGCGTCAGTGGGACTGTGGGCGGCGCTTTTGCGGGTTTGACTGGTGATGAGGCGGAGAAGAAGAAGAGGGAGCTGCAGCATGATCAGGGCAAGACGCTGCAGAGGGGTGTTGAGAGTGAGGTTGAGAAGAAGGCTGAGCAGTAGGGGGTTCGATGGAGGAGGTTGCGTGCATGGAGGGATATTGAGCATCATGATACCACAGGAGTTTTGATTGGGATGATGGGGGCTTGCTAAACAGCTGGCGCCCAGGCATTACTGTAATGCATTATGAACTTGAATGGAACCATCTTACTTGGCTCTTCCTACCAATCGATAGGGTATGTTCGTGTCATGTGTGCAACGATCATTCTTGCTTATGGTGTACATGTACAAGTACCTTTTTTATTGCCTCAGTAGAATCGGCGACTGACCGAATCCTACAGCCTTGTGCAACGGCTTGCTCAGCTCTAAGTTTATGCGAAGCGAGCTGCAGACAATCCCGACACAGCGGCCAGTGGCACAAGAAATAGGTGTATAAGGAAGAGGCATTTGCCTTTCTCAGCGGCGGAAGATCTGCTGGCGGCGGGCACAAACGTGGTTGAATTGCCTAAATTGCCCCCCAATCGGTGGGCATCATTCACTAAACATTCCGGGCCCGAGTGTCTTTTCTCACCCCGAGACCGAGACACTCATCAAATGCCGCCCGCCACCACCCTCGACCTACATCTCCCGTTACCGCATCAACTGCACACCGCATTGGCAATGTCTCTATCCGCGACAAGACTGTGACAATGTCGAGTAACAAAAACACCTTCACCAAACTCGACTCGCCGCATTTTTGTTACAAGCAGTCTTGATAACATTACGACACCACACCGCCGCCCAAAGTCCGCGTAAGACCGATTTCTTGGATTGTGTAAGCAGGGCCACATCACACATTTGCGCTCAGCTCTCCCCTCTTGGATACACATACACACTCGAACATCGAGATGGATCATCGCAGCGGCAACTCGACGCCTGATTCGCGCCGCGACCAAGACCGTCGTGGTCGTTCAATCCTAGGCGATGCGCTCGCTCGCGCACCTATCCGCCGTAGCTCATTCGACCGCGACACCGGCCTCTTCGACTCGACACCCCGCCGCTTCTCCACCGGCGCAGAGCTGATGCCCATGCCCAGTTCGCTACAACCGACAACGCCAGTGCTCCACGATGGCGACTGGGAATCCAAAGGGTCAGGCTCATGCACACCCAAAGATCAAGGCCACCGCTCTGTGGCCGCAGCCCGCTTTGAAATGTGCGCTTCCACACCTTCGATCGCACGCCTCGCAGCACTGACCAGACCGTGCTACTTTCACAAGAGATTTGGCGATGCCGTGGATATACAGAAGGTGTTGGAGGAAATCCAGGAAGATGACCAGCTGTCGCATAGCCGCCTGATGCAGACTGCGGCCGGCGTGCGTGAGGTCTCGCGACAGCTCCAGAAGAAGCCGCTGAAGAGGGCTGTGCGAAATATCATGATTATCACAAAAGCAAGGGACAACACGCTGGTGAATCTGACGAGAGAATTGACGATTTGGCTGCTGAAGACCCCGCGGTACGGCAAAGATGTGGGCGTGAATGTGTACGTCGATTCGAAGCTGGAGAAGAGCCGGAGGTTTGGGATGAATAGCATCTTGGAAGAGGACGCGAGATTCAAGGACATGTTGAAGTTTTGGACACCACCACTCTGCTTGGAGCGACCCGAGCTGTTTGATCTGGTCATTACTCTTGGAGGAGACGGCACTGTGCTTTTCACATCATGGCTGTTCCAGAGGATTGTTCCTCCTGTGCTGTCCTTTTCGCTTGGCTCGTTGGGTTTCTTGACCAATTTCCAATTTGAGAACTACAAGGAACAGCTGAACAGGATCATGGGAGAGTCTGGCATGCGAGTCAACATGCGCATGCGTTTCACCTGCACCGTCTACCGTGCGGCGGCATCGACAGCCACACACTCGACCATACCATCAACGTCAACATCTACAACAAGCCTGGCCACCGCAACTAGCATGGCACCCTCACCGATAACCTCCGACCCTCAATCAACCAAGATCGAAGGCGAAACCCATGAAGTCCTCAACGAACTCGTCATTGACCGCGGTCCCAGTTCGTACATTTCCAGCCTCGACCTCTACGCCAACGACAGCCTGCTTACGCGCATTTCGGCCGACGGAATCATCCTCAGCACCCCGACAGGCAGCACAGCGTACTCTCTCTCCGCAGGCGGCTCGCTCGTACACCCGGACATTCCGGCCATATTGCTCACGCCAATCTGCCCTCATACACTGTCATTCAGACCCATGCTGCTGAACGACGACATGGCGCTGAAAGTCGCCCTACCTGTCACGGGCCGCGGCGGCGCTTTCGTCTCTTTCGACGGCAAAGGCCGCGTCGAGCTGGGACGCGGAGACGAAGTCGTCGTGCGCGCTTCACAGTACCCTTTCCCGACTGTCATGGGCCAGCCGCTCGAGTGGTTCGATAGTATCAGCCGCACCTTGCGATGGAACACTAGAGCCGCCGAGCAGAAGGGATGGGAGAAAGACGCGGGAGGCGACGATGGGGGTGAGGAAGGTTCTGGCGGGGGGATGGATGGGAACGGGGGTTATGGCGAGGACGAAGCGGACTTCGATATTGACTTTGAGGAGGACGAGGTTGTCAGTGCCAACAACGATAGTGGGTATAGTGGGAATGGGAGCGAGAGTGGTGTTGGTGGTGGTGTTGTTGGGAAGGGCGGGAAGATGCCCTTTCGATGACGAGGACCTATGATGGGATGATAGGACGATTGAACGAATTGAAGCCATTGAATATATGGACTTTTGCCTAATTACTGCTACTACTCCTACATGCTGGCTTGATTGGCTCGGAACGCGTCAGGTCGGATCTCTTTATTGGGAACGAAGACTGGAGCAGTGCATGTTGGAGTTTGAGGATGCAACGTTCACCGCCATGTGGATTAGTGGACCTCTTTCGCAAGATTCGCAAGAAGACATTTCTACCCTCCACCGTCATGGTTCGCCCAGCAGCAGTGTTTTGGTAGTACCAGGACGGACGATAGGACGATTGAATGATCGATTCGTTGGGTCAACGTGCCCATACCTGACTACCACTTGCTTTGGTTTGGATCACGACTTATTAGATCTTTGAATCCGGATGTGCCCTACCTAGCGAATCCCCGACCACGTCGGACCACGTCTTTCGAACGTAGGAACAATCAACTCAGAACGTTGGATGTTGGATGGCACGGATGGTACGTTCACCGCCATGAGTGAATAGTGGGACTCTTCTGCTATCATGCGGTTCTGTCCACGAAACCCCAGTCGATTAGCTGTAGTCCAGACAAAGATTCACGCGAAGACCCAGACGCTAGGATCATACTGTAAATACGCCATACGCTGGGTGGTGGACTGGTGGTGGGTTAGACAGGCATGTAGAGGTTTGCACCTTTTTCGCCTCCACCCTTGCAAGTATAGCGTGGTTAGTCCTCCTCGGTGGAGAGTAGTTGGTGGATGTAAGGTCGAGAAGATCCCAGCATTAGGCAGATCGGTTAGGTACAGTAGTACAGTAGTCGACTACTTCATACAGTAGTACTTGGTTAGTGGCAGAGACAAAAGCGTTGCGCTGTTGTGTTCCTGACCGCCACCAGGCGACGCCGAACCTCAAAGCCGGTGGGCGCTATCTTGATCTGTTGGTTCTTGGGGGGAGAGTTTGGTGGGTCGCGAGATGTGGACTTGTGGGATTCTATGGTTCTAGATGTTTCTCCTTCTACTAGGCAAGCGTGCTGAGGTACTTTCCCCTTGGGCAGATACGGTTGCCGGGGAAGTATGTCTGTGCAGCTTAGAGAGGACATTTCCGCTTTGACGACTTGTGGAAGACGAGATGATGATGTTCCATGGAGGGAAAGATGTATACACGGCTGCATGTCATCAAGAAGACAGATTGTTAGGGACTTATCCGGACAGGGGTGGCTACAAGGCTGTGTAGGTATGCACGGGCATGAGCTCCGTCATTTGTGTTTCGTCTGGCCGTTGACGATGATTTTGAACAGGGGAGGGAGAGCTGACAACGTCGTCGTCGTACTGTAGTCGTCGTATGTAGTCGTTCTGCTTCGTCTTCGGTCGTTCATCACCGTTTATCTGTCCGTCGACTCGTCACTGACGACGTGGCTTGTCTCAGGCAGCACGAAACACGCAAGATGTCGTTGCGAACAAAGCTTGTCTATTTTTGATATCATTCCAAGTGGAACCTCCATCGCCCTGGATTGTCCATCATCGTTCGAAGACACACGCGAGGCGTAAACCTTCGGGCCTTGAGTTGATTAGGTTTCCGGTCCTCGGGCTGCCGACTGGACGGATTGCCACTTTGGGTATTTCGAGAGCTTGTTCCTCTCTCTTTCACATGTCTTTTAATTCCCCTTACCCTTCCACCGGTTCTCTCGGAGTCGGCGTTGAGAGGCTCAACTGCTGCTTCAACTGCGGCTGCAACACTCGCACGGGATGGTCTTCTTGTCTTGGATTCGCTGTGACTGGGCTTATCGTCGTTGGTGTGCGCTGTAGGGCTGTCCATCTGTCTCGGACGACTCGCAGCAAGATTTTTCCTCTTGTCTTAGATTCACACGTTCCCAACGGCCCTCGCCCTTCACAACATCAATCATGACGATTATTCGAGCCACGTCAACTGCGTAAGGCGTGCGGAGTGGCACGGCATCGCACCCCGATTGCCGCAAGGTAACATGATTACTACGTATCAGTATTTCTGAAAGAACCGGAACACGGCCGTGCTCGGCGCCAGCGAAGATCGTACGAACGCGCTCCCGAGTCCCGCCAAACTCCCTCGGTGGTCAGTCCCTTCCCACGACCCACAAACGTTGTGAATTTGTGCCCACACATCCATGTCCACTCTCCCACTCCAGGATATGCAGCATCCGCAATCTCTCTCCCAATGGGGCACGCCCCAGCGACCACGACTCCACGACTAACACCGACGGCGTTGTGCTATCAGAATCGAGACACCACTCTCGATCCCACCAGAGCCAACGAGCTCTCACCAGAACTCCAGGACCCTTCAGAAGTCGCCAGAAGCCGCCCGCGGACGCGAACCTAAGCGCGACCGGTGGTGGGTCAAGCGATAGCGCCCAGGCACACCGAACCCTCTCGACTGCCTGCCTGCTTATGCCATCTTTTTTCTGCTCCATAGCTCGCCGCTCCTATCTTGAGTGCTTTGGGCGACCAAGCCGTGTGTGCTCTGAGCTCTTTGGCCATGCCACCGCTATGGCCCCGTTGACCCAGTAGGTGCCGCAGAACATGTGGGTTCCTTGCTCGCAATGCGCTTGCGGTTGGAAAGCTTATACCGCCACCGGCCCTGACTCTCTGTTCTGATGCTTTGTTGTTTTCCTCACGTCTTATCTCGTTGAAGCCCGTTGGTGTATCTCCTCTGCCGTTTCAAGGTGCGCACGACATCGCGTTGAGCGCTGTCAGCATTTGCTCATTCGTGTTTGTTGCTTTTACACTTTGTTCCCTACTTTCTGATCATCATTAATCGCAAGCTGTGATCGGACTGCGTTATTTCTGCGGGAGTTCATCGCATCGCATCGCTGACGTCCGACGCTGTTCGCCCTTGCGTCCAGCTTGCGTCGAGCTTGGATATCTGGCTACACAGGTGCCTTCCTAACGATCGCTTCCGACATTCTTATTGCGACCTTCGCGTTTCTCGTACACGAACATCTTGTACTTCTTACGCCATCACGGATATCATTAACTGGATAAATCTATTCACCACTCGCTACGACTTTCTTTGTCCGGAAAGGCACACTGGACTTATAATTCCGGAATTGTTGAAAGCAGCGAATCACTATCACAACTGGTCTGGACAGCGTCCGGTATCTTTGTCCGATCCCCAGGCGACAGACTCCATCTCTTTCAACCGCAATGTCTACCCCGGTGGAGGAAATCCCCAATCCATTTGGGGACTATGCGGCTATCAACCATGCATCGAGTTCGAGTACGCCTCCACTAAACTCCCCAAAAACGAAAAGCGGCAACATATCGAGCGCCGACGATAGTCAACCGCAAAGCCGGGGAGACGCGAGACCTAGAGAAAAGAAGAAACGAGTTGGTTTTGGCGAAGACCCTCGTGGCCGAAGTGCGCGGAACAGCTTCGTTGAGGTCACGCACGATACTCGAAGATCGTCACCACCACCACCTGGCAGCAAGGGGGATTCGCCTGAGACTAGCGGAAAGGTGACTCCGGTCGGTGGAGGCCTCTGGCGACCGCCTGGCAATGGCGAAACGTTGTTACCGCCGCGCGACGGGAACAAATCCCTCTTCCCGGACCTCTCGCCACAGCAGACCGCTCAGATCTACAAGGCGTTCGATTCGAATCTGCTGCCCCGACCGAGACCTGCTATTAGGAGGACACCTTCGGACCAAGGGACACCAGCAATCATTCTTGAAGAGGGCGAGGAGAGCGGTGACGAGCAGGGAAGGCTGCGGAAGAAAAAGGCCCGGGAGGCTTTCGAAAGAGGAAAGCGTCTCGAAGACTCCGAGCGCGCACAATCCGAACCGAATTCTAGGAGTAACTCTAGAACTAATTCCAGGAGCAATTCCAGAAGCAACTCTCCACAAAGGTCGTTTGGAAGATTCGGAAGGTCAAGGGTGCCAGAGCTGCGTATGGATGACATCCCCATGAAGGAGTTCAAACGTCACAGGAACGAGAGTGCAATCGTGGATGATGACGACGATTACGAGTATTCACCTCCGCTCTCTCGCCAACACGGCCCTGACACCACTGAGGCGCACAAGCTTGTGCGTAAGCACACTTTACTCCACTCTGGCCTAGGAGGAGAATCAAGCTCAGGACTACGTTCAGGTGCAGTCACTCCCACCGAGGAAAGTCACTTCATCGAGGACTATGCTCCGCGGCCACAGGAATATCGCGGCGGTGTTCTGGGGGCACTTCTCAAACTTTACAACCAGCCTCAGGAACAGCCCGATCGTCGGCGATCCTCAAGTCACATACCAAGCCAAGTACCTAAGGCGCACATCAGGTCGTATAGTGGCGACACTGCTATCTACAGCGTGGATGCGACGCCTAACAACTCACCCCCGAGATCTGGCACTTCAACTCCGGACCGCCGCGGGTCTTCTTCACGCCACTGGTACTCGCCAAAGCATAGGAGCCCTTCGAGCTCTTCGCTCGCACATCTTGTCGGATCGTCTGCTTCTCTTGGCTCTCCTAGTGTGACGGGCCTTGGCGAGCAAGTACAACAACGCTTGAAGGAACAACAGAAGAAGTCACGCAGTTACAGTGCCATCAACGCTCTATACAAGAAGAGTCGACCGAAGATTGCTGAAGAGATCAGGATTACCGTCCACATTGCCGAGACGATTGCGCGACAGAAATATTTGATGAAGCTGTGCCGTGCTCTGATGCAGTACGGAGCGCCGACTCACCGACTCGAAGAGTACATGTCGATGTCAGCTCGTGTTCTTGAGATAGAAGCTCAATTCCTGTACATCCCTGGATCCATGATCATGTCGTTTGATGATCCCAATACGCACACGACCGAAGTTAAGCTTGTCAAGGTTGCACAGGGTTTGGATCTTGGCAAGCTCAGAGACGTCCACGAGGTCTACAAAGAGGTGGTGCACGATAGAATCGGGGTGGAAGACGCTACGGCGAGACTCAAGGAGGTCGCCTCGCGCAAGCCTAAGCACAGTGTCTGGGTCAGGATTCCCGTGTACGGGTTGGCATCCGTTTGCGTTGGTCCATTCGCTTTCGGTGCGCGGCTGATCGATCTCCCGATTGCTTTCTTGTTGGGCTGCATAGTGGGCATCCTGCAGCTGCTCGTGGCCCCTCGTTCGGATCTTTACGCCAACGTATTCGAAATTGGAGCCGCTGTCGTCACATCTTTCCTCGCCCGAGCTTTCGGCAGCATCAACGGCGGCAACTTGTTCTGCTTCTCTGCTCTGGCACAATCGTCTATTGCGCTCATTCTACCAGGATACATTGTTCTCTGCGCCTCGCTGGAGCTCCAAAGCCGCAGCATCGTTGCCGGAAGTGTGCGAATGGTGTACGCAATCATCTACTCGCTTTTCCTGGGATTCGGCATCACCATCGGAACCGCCATATACGGCATCATGGACAGAAACGCGGTATCATCCACGACATGCCAAAACGAGATGCCAAAGCACTGGTTCTTCTTCTTCGTCCCTGGATTCACCATGTGTCTCATCATCATCAACCAGGCCAAGTGGAAACAGGCTCCGATGATGATGATCATCGCCTTCGTCGGCTACATCGTCAACTTCTTCTCCTCTGAGCGCTTCAGCGGCAACAGCCAGGTCGCCAACACGCTTGGAGCCCTGGCCATCGGTGTCATCGCCAACACATACTCTCGCATCGGCTCTCGTATCGAGAACCGCCTGCTCGATCTGTGGGAGGACATCCTCCGACCCCGCTGGAAGGCTTTCAAGCGGACTGTGCTGCGCATCAAATCCAAAAAGAACCCTTCGGACCAGCCCAAGAAGGTCGAGGAGGGATTCGCGAACAACGACTCGGAGTCCATGTTCGTACGCCAGACCCGCCGTGTCGGCTACGGTCTCGCAGCCGCTGCCATGTTGCCCGCCATTTTCGTGCAGGTGCCTTCGGGTCTTGCTGTTTCTGGCTCTCTGGTGTCTGGTATTGCTTCCGCGGATCAGATCACCGGCAATAGCACCAATGGCTCATCAACTGTCGATGCCGCTGCTATCACCACCGGCGGAGGACTCAACTCCATTGCTTTCAACGTCGGATACTCTGTCATCCAGGTGGCGATTGGTATCACGGTCGGATTGTTCTTGAGTGCGATCGTCGTGTATCCTTTCGGAAAGAAGAGGAGTGGACTGTTCAGTTTCTAGTCTCTATCAGATTAGTCGGGGGTGTTGCCTGGGTTTTTCTCTCTAGCGTCGATAGGAGATGGAAAGCGAGTGGCACTTCTGCTTGTCTGGAGGTGTTGTGGCATTGTGATGGGTTGATTTTGCATTTACTTTTTTTGCATTGTGGGCTTCAGCGATGGCGCTCGTCGGTTTGGGCTTGTTTGATTTTGATATCCATATAGATCGCTCTTTTTCGCTCATTGAATAAATATAGAATCAAAGACATGGCAATCCGCCATGCACACTAGACGTTGGACCACATGTCCCTTTACGTACTGATGCTTGTAGACGCTCCAGCCGATACATTCCATGGAAAAGAGACACAGCACCAGCACAGTCGGCACCTGCAAAGCGACAAGACGCAAGCCTTTATTATCACTAATCTTCGACTTGATCATGATTTCGCGTCTTCGTTCGGAAATCAAGGTGCCTACCGGTTTGGTCGACCGCCAAGCTCTTAAGTGAGCAAGTTTGCGACTTTCCCTTTGACTAAGGTGGATCGAGCCATCGTCTGTTGTGGTCGCGCTCATGGAACTCGCTCAAGCGATCCTCTCACTGGTCTTGTGGCTCTCTCGCGTGACGAGTGCGCACGTTTGAGCGTATGGGAAAGACTAATTGATATTGTTCGTGAGGTATAGGCATGCATGTGTTGCTAAGTGTATACCAAGTCCACCACGGATCTGCCTTTTCGATTGACCGACAGGCCCTACCTATAGGATCTGCATCGCTCTCTCCCTCCTTCTGTCCTTTCAACAAGCTACCTACTGAACGAAACATCATCCAACAGTTCTTCATTACCTTCTGTGTCGTGCAAACATTACACGTCGTTCTCGCAACTGAGCATCCGATCCCCCTAAAACAGCCCCGTCAACCATCGAACAATCAACAATGGACAATCATCACGACAACGACAGCCACCAGGACTCAATGTCCATGCCAACAGCAATGCCAATGACCTTCTTCACCTCCACCACCACACCCCTCTACACCACCGCATGGAAACCAACGCAGCCATCCCACTACGCCCTGACCTGCCTCTTCCTCGTCCTGCTCTGCATAGTCTTCCGGGCACTGCTAGCAGCGAGATGTAATCTCCAGGTCCTCCTACAAGCCCTCGGCCGAGTTGGCAGAAGACGGGTGGTGGTGGCGGAGCAGGAGTCGTCATCGTGCTGTGTGGAGCGAGAAGAAGCAGACGAACAAGGCTATGACGACGCATCTCTGCGAGATGAGAAGAACGCACTTCGTGATCGGGCTGATCGGGCAGACAGTGGGAAGAGGGCGGCCTGGGGCAGCCGTGGAGGCGAGGTGTTCCTTAGAGCTCTGCTGGATACGTCTTTGGGCGTTGTGAGTTATCTGTTGTGAGTGATCCTGATTACTTTTACTGTTGCTGTCCTTTGTTGTCGGATGGAGAGAGAGGGTTTCTGGCTTTCGCTGCTGACATTTCTCCTCGATTTACTAGGATGCTAGCGGTCATGACGATGAACGCAGGCTACTTTCTATCAGTCGTGATCGGTACGTTCGCGGGCTCGGTTCTGTTGGGCGGGCACACAGTGGCGGCAGGCCATTGACATCGACATCTGCAGCATGACCGGTCCGAGTCCTATCTTGGGTCAAAGATGTGGTGTAGTGTATATGCCGGCCGTATTTACGAGTTTATGACATGGCGCGAGACGAATAACGACACCCTGGTTCTCCTCAATACCGATGACATTTTCGGTGTCATATTTAGACTCCTCTGCAAGGCCGTGTCAGCGATCGCACACGAGGTCACTCGTTCCTTGTAGTGAAAGAGCAGACAGCCTGATGGAAGCATGGGCCGAGCAATGCGTGATCGTGAAAAAGTTGATTTTACAAGACCGCTGATATGTACTGATTCCAGAGCGCAAGAAGTTGCCGTCCACCTCGTGTGCGCAAGTCGCGTGCTGGACGTCGTCCCAAAGTGTGAAATAACAATGATAATAGAAAATCGTGGTAGTAGCCGACATGCGCCCGCTGCGAGCGAGTTAAGCAGACGCGTTGCTCGTCCACAGGCCTTTGAGCCCTTCTCTTCAAATCCCTTCCTCCATCCCAACCTGCCTCCACCACGGCGTCTCGGTCGACGTCGGATTGACCATGTTTTCCGCGTCACCAACCTGCCTTCTCGCACTTACTTCCCTGCCCTTGGTCGCATCTACTGGACCAGCACCTCTGCTCTTCAACTTCATCGCCATGCTCGAGAGCGTCAAGCTTGGCATTTCCCTCTGTTGTCTTCCGACGCGCGTCAATCCCTGGGATGAACGTGAGGCCGTCATCCCGAATCTCCCAACAGCGCCGCTGCCGCGGCTCTGCGAGGACCCGTTCAACCATTCATCCCTCATGACTGGTCGCTGTCACTGCAGAGGCTCGGAGCTCGAGGACAAGCGGTTCAGGTGCAGGTAGACATCTGTTCCGTAGCCTTCCATACTGATGAGCTTGAGGTCGCCGCCAAAGTAGCGCGCGTACAAGCGGGAGATGGGAAGACCATAACCGAAGCCTGCCATAGGCGCCTTGAAGTCCGACTTGTTGAAGTCTGGGTCCAGATTGGGCGTTTGGTCGACGGTCGTGTACATATAAGTCCATACCAGTGGGATGCTGCTGCGAGGAATTCCTCCACCCTCGTCGCTGACCTTGATGGTGATGTCTTCGCGACCTTCGCTAACAATGACTTGTGTCACAGGGAATTCCTCCTTGTCCGCGCCATGGGTCTCCACGACGGCTCGCAAGCTGTTCTTGAGGGTCTCGAAAAGCATGTGCGACAAGTGTCCTGGCACGTACATGAAGTTGAGGTCAGGCGGGCAGACTAGGCGAACCTTTGGCGCGTCGAACAAGCCGTAGTGATCCTCGCAAACGAAACGTGCATTCTCGATGGCTTCCTGGGCCAAGTCCCGCACGTTGGTATTTGTGCAAATTATGCCGACATAGTTGGGGTCTGTATGTGTCCGCTGATCAGTCAAGGCGATGTGTTGTCCAATGAGCATGCGTATTCCTATACGGCTCATGTAAAATCGATCCAAGAAAGCCTGAATGTTGTGATCTATCTGCATGCGTTGTCGCTTCCGTTTGTATTCCAAGATGCCCTGTGCGACTGTGGTAACGACTGGGTCGTGTCTTCGCTTGATCTTCTCAAGTGTGCCAGCAAACTTGTTGTTGTAATCGGCCAACTCGGGCGGCCATTGTCCGTTGTCTTCCGCGGTGCCGGTGTAGTACTTTCGTAAGCCATTGACTCTTGATTCCGCGTTGCCGTTCTCTTTGTCTAGTGTCTTTGCGGGCTGCGATCGATATTGACCAGGCTTAACACTGGGGTTTTCGGATGTCTCGCTCAAGGCCTTTACAACTCTAGGGTTCTTGATAGGTCTCGAAAGGCGCTCTTTGACTTCGGCACTTAGGGTTGGTTTCTGGAGGGTAGTGATTTCCTGCGGCGACTATGAGTGTCTACTCTCGACATTTCCAGGGCATTGTGTCTTACCTCGAAAGACTGCGCATACCAGTCTTGCACTCTCTTGATGCTCGGCATCTCGTTCAAGCCATCTGGTAGGTCCGCGAGCTCCTCAACACGGTGCGCCAATCGAATGGGCAGTTCTTCCGAGAGGAATTGTGATGCGCGGAACAAAGTGCCTGAAGTCGCTCGGGGTCAGTCGACTACTTCCACTCCAGACAAAAGGACAGACACAACTCACCCGTCGAAGGATTGCTACCGAACTGCACCCTGTGTTTCTTATCGTCAGTCCCAAGGATCTCGAGCTCGTCCCGACACCAGCCCTTTGGGTGTTTTTTCATGCGCGATTCATGCCTACATTTGTCTGAGCGACACTCCTGTGGCAGGGAAGTTCGCATAGTGCTTGATCATGTTTGACAGCTCAGCTGTCGCTTTCCATGCCATCTTGTGGGCGGTGTTGGGGCACGAGGCCCGAAGGCCTTAGCCGGGACAACGGATGGTCCTGGTGGAGGAGCGTCAGAGGCACGAAACGGGCCTGTGGAGGGCGATGGCGGGCGGGCGGGCAGGCAATTGGCAGTAGGCGATGACAGCAGGTATATATGGTCGACAGGAATAATAGTACAGGCGGTCGGGCGGCGACAGGTGCAAGTGAAAGGGTGTCGAGCGTGCAGAGAATGGGATTGTGGTGGCCAGACGTCAGTAGTACCTAGTAGTGTCGAGTAAGTCTAGTCAGAGCTCTCTCGCGGGGATACGGATGCCGAGGCTGGCGTGTGGAATAAACAGTCATCTCTAGTCCAAGTTACAATCTCCTATGCTCCTACTACAAAACTCAATGGGATAATAATATGACTACATATGTTCCCCTCACGTGCACCTCTTCCATTTCTTGCAGTTCACAACCGCGTGCAACTTGAATGGAACTCGACCTTCTCCGTGCGTGAAGGAACAACTATAAAGCATCGTTCGCATATCGTCTCGCTCGCATCCTGCTCCGTGTGAAGGAAGAAACCCCAGACTTTGCCCATGCCATTATTGGTGGAGAAGCACGCGAGCAAGACGGCAGACTCGGAAAATCCATCGGACGAAGCCGGAGAAGACCACATCTTTCCCGATATCCATCACCACAATCATGCCTTTGCATGTGACTGTTAACGTTCATAGGACGCGAGCGGGGGAAGGGTTCCAGTCGTGTGTCATCACAACTCGGATGATCAAGGGTGAAGGACGCCAGATGTGCGGCTCTTTGTGAAGATCACGATCGCTGCTCGACGTCCGTTCCATCATGATTAGGTACAGTGTTCGGAGGCATCTCGAGTTTGTCGAGTATGCTAAGAGGTCTTCGAGTTGATCAAGTCCTTTCACCGTTCTCGTAGGACTTCAGCTCAACATAAGACTCGAAAGACAATCAGATGTTCCTTGCTTTCTGATGAAGGCATGGAACCCTATAATGATGACCGTATATTCGATCGCTGCTCGATTGCTGATATCAGTCGATCAACGATTTTGGTGCATTAGGAGAAAGATTTATCGTAAGAGGCCAACGATGATAAGTGAGGAGTAGAACAACATTGGTCGACATTCACTCGCAGTGTGCTGGAGTTGTGCTGGAGTGAAGCCCTATCATGCTAGACCTCATCTCAGTAAGTGAAGCCTCAAAGGCAAAGGACATCTCCAATTCACTTCCCTCCAAGTGAAAGTCGCGTGCCAATCACTAGACACGTGCAGCTCGACACCAACATGACACTCATCACCTAACCAAAGCATCGACGCCTTCCAACCGACAACCAAACAGCACTACCATCCATACTTTTCATCAACAACAACCCACCTCAAACAGAACACACTTCAAAATCCACATAATGTGCAACTTCACCCCACATCGCTTCACCAATTGGGTATATACCACCAACGAACCATCCAAGACACAACCCGCTAACAAACCCTCACAGTACGTCTCCTGCCCCTGGTTCAAGCATATCAAACAAAACCCCCCAACTAACCCATCACTAACGCCCTGTAGCAAATGCCCCTCCCCGACCACAGGCGCTCTCCTGCTATGCATCACAGCGACTCGCACCGGCTCAGTCTGCGCGCAGTCTGCGCAAAAACGAAACCCTGAGCAGAAACGATCGGGCACGTGCGGAGCGTGCGAGCTCGTTTGCGCCGCGGCTGCAGAGAAGAAGAAGCTGGCTGAAGTCAAGCGTGTTGGAGGGGAAGGTGGGGAAAAGGTAGGGGCTGAGAGATCGTTGCCGTTGAGGGGCAGAGGGACAGGATCCGTCAGGCAGAGTGCAAGACTGCGGGATCGAGGTAGTGGTGCGCCACAGAATCTGCCTAGGAGATGAGTGGGCTGTTGTGAAGATGAGATGCTCGGGTTCAAATCATGTGAGAGCTCGAAGTACGAGAGACGAGAGAGGCACCGTAAGACTCGGGAAGAAACTGCATTATCAGCATGTTGTCATAAAGACTGAACCACACTCAATGAGCGACGAGACCGGCTCTATCTCTCAACTCTTTCCGTTTCGCCTCGTCCTGCCGCTCTTGCCACTTTGCGAGCTGATCCTTCTGTTTGTTACTGTCAAAGTACAAATAGTAGATAGGGGACTTGTAAGCGCCCAGTCCATCTCCAAATATACTCTCGCCCATCTCATCACCTCCGCAAAGCTCATCCCACTGCTTCCACTGCCCGGGAAGTCCTTTAGGGTCGTGGACTCTGGCGCCTCCGAAGCCGTCGTTGGGACCCCAGTATTCGCGGACTCGCCCTTCGGTGTCTGTTACAACTGCGAAGGGGATACGCATGGATTTGGCGTGAGCGGAGGCCAGGGTACGGAGGTGTGGGAAGTGCCAATTTTGGCGCCAGGAATCGATTATATCACTGCTGGCACCGTGGTGGACTGCGACGGGACGGACACCGGATTGTCGATGGGTTTGTAGGCTTACTTCCGACCAGGTCTTTTGTGGGAGTGAAGTGTCGCCGCTGTAATCCGGTGTCCAGAATGGTGGCGTTGATTCATTGATATCTGTCGTTAGGTCCAGATGGCGGTAGGTGAGCGTGTCTGTGAGGTTGATCGGGATCAAATCTTCTCCGGCGTCGACAGTCGCGGTCGATATCTCGCCCCAGTAGTCCAGACCAATTCCGAATTGACAATTGCCACATGGCAACTCGATGGCCTTGGAGTCCACCTTGCCATTTCTAGGATCATTCTCGTTGATAACACTGTTGGCAGGAGGATTGCTGACAAGGTGCAATTCTCGATAGTATTCCTGATCTCCAAATATCTCCGAAAAGACTTCTTGATCGCTGGCGTACTTCCGCTGCTCAGTCTTCCACTTGGCATGCTCGAAAAGTGATTTCAGTGCGCCAGCGTTGCCCATGATTGAACCCGTTCCGAGGAATCGTGGGCGCGTCATGTTTGCTTTGAAAGCATTGTCTGGGATGTCGGACGATGGTACCAAAGTACATGGCCAAGAATCTTCTCCAGATCCGCAACTGTTTTGAGCTGAGAAGACAATCGTCTGATCGTATGACAGGCCGTATCGCGGCCAAGTCCGCTTTTCGAGTCGTTTTCTGATGGCGTTGTAACGGCGGATCAAGACTTCGGGCCGCAATTGAAACCAGGTGTCCAGGCCATCTGGGATGTAAACGAGTTCATGGCGGTGGGATTCGTCCAGCTTCTGTAAGAAATCAAGAACACCCTCAATTTTGGCAAGGTGAAACCCGCCGTCCAGCTGCTCTGGGTCTTTAAATTCTTTTTCCCAGTTGACGATTCGGGGCGTCGGATAGTTTAGTGCGCCGGCCGAGAACAGCGTCCTGCAGAAACCGGCTGACGAGGCTGGAATAACTAGGTGGAAGAAATTCGACTTGATGGGTTCATCGACCGCAGAATGTTGAGAGTCCGGGGTTCCCCATTTGTAGAGAACAAGCAAGAGCAGCCAGAGAAGTAGGATGGAGGCTGCGATCTTAGTAACCAGTCGTTTCCGCGACGAAACAGTCTCTTCTTGTTTTTCTAGAGCGCCATTCTGATTCACAGGGCTGTATTTTGACTCGCCAGGCTCTAGTCCCAGTGCTTGCCGTACTTTTCCGGTCCACGTAGTCGACATCACATCCCCTTCGGATCAGGCCAGTCCAGCTTCCTGTAGATTGCAATGTTGATAGCAATGAGGTGATGATGTATCTGGTGAAATAAGCAGACTATACCCTCACCGCGCGCAGGAGGGCGGCGCCATTGTTATGAGGAGTGGATCCCTGTGCGGAGGGGGGTAACGCTCGTGGCCAAGTTCAGGCAGCCTTGTCGTCAGATCATTAGTGTGATTCCTACCGCGGACGTATACATACATGGGCCAAGCCAACATGCACGCAAAGTTGGCGTCATCTCATAGGCCATCGAGGTCGGACGAGGCGCTGGCCATGCTCGTCTGAAACACCAGGAACGCACCCAGCCAGCGATAGATCTGGAGAATCGCACGCAAACACTGCAGTGCAGCCTCAGCCTCGTCAGTATCCTCATGTCCCAGCCTCGCGGCGATCAGAATTCGGCTCATGCTCTAAAGTTAGTTAGGTATCACATCGGATGCTGACTTGCGTTGCCGTGCCTCCTGACGCACAGACGAGATACAGGGCCCGGCATAGGGCTGACATGCCGGCGCGGCGAAGAAGCCACGCAATCAGGCTTTCTTGGAGTCGATCACACCGATGTCCAGCATGAAAACAACAAGGAAGGTGAGCCTTGTCAGCAGCAAGGTCGCGTCGCGAGGAGTTGAGATCTGACTGCGTCGGACAGACAGACAATGGTGGCTTGACCGTCAGTTCCACAGCTCAACGCCTCTTCGAGCGGCGGAATCAGGCGCGTGTAATCTTCGTGTTTCCTCAGTCATAATTTGGTGTACGAGCGATGGACCAAGGGGACCGGGATTTTGGCGGCTACCGGCAAAGCGAAACCCCCGATTTTGATCATTTAATCAGTCTGCGGAGTTGGCAGCGGCTTGGCGGACGGCGTTCGTTTCAACAAGGATCTGACGACGCGACCATGGCCCCATAGCTCGTGTGCACAAGGGCGCTTATGGTGGATGCATCCTCTGCCAATGCTCCAAGGCCGTTGTAGCCTGCACTCGTTACTTGTCCTATCACAGGTTTAGTGTGTAGGATGAACCGAAAGGCCAGCGGTACGACCGACTTGTTGTGCCTGTTGTAATTCATTATTATTGTAGCTACTACATTACCGAGGAGAAGAGAACCAAACATCACTCACTGCCGTCCTGCAGCCCTATAGCAACCTACATCAGGTCGCTCATATTGCCGTGACAATCAAAATCAGGCACATACAACGGCGATCGATCCAAGAGGTCACACAGCATGAGCACACGAACCAACCAACATCAACACCAATAATGCTTCTCAACACCGCTCTCCCGTCCGGTCGCCTCATACGCATCGGAGCAATAGCATTCGCCTTCCTCCTACTGGCCTTTCTATCCCAGCACCTATTCTTCAAGTCAAACTATATTCACGCCCTATACACATCCTCCGACAACCTAAACATAGCCGTCTTCGCCACCTCAGGGAACTACCACCTATGCCAACTACACCTCTCAGCCGCCCTGATGGGCTACCCTGCCCACACGCTGATCAACTGGGACGACCCTGAAGACGAAGACCCGATGAAGCAGCACCTGGCCAAGATCGAAGGCGCTCTCCGCTTCCTCGAAGACATTCCCGCGAGCCGTCAAGACGACCTGGTCTTCATGGTCGACGGCTACGACCTGTGGTTCCAGCTACCGCACAGCTACATCGTCAACCGCTACCGCGAAGTCGTGAAGAGATCCCACGAACGCCACGTCGCCGAGCTGGGAGAAGCTCTCGTGGCCAAACACAACATCCGCAACACAGTTCTGTTCGGCCCCGACAAGCAATGCGCTCCCGCCGGCCGGGACCACGCTTCGTGCTGGGCAGTGCCCGAGTCCTGGATGCCGCCCTTGTCCTTCGGCCCCGACACCGACCACGGCAGAGACACGCACAACCGCCCCCGCTGGCTCAACTCAGGCACGATCATCGGCCCCGCGCGCGAGCTGCGCGACGTCTTCGCCGCCGCCCTCGAGCGCAACAAGGCCCAGCACCTGACCGATTCGGACCAATTCTACTTCGCCAGCCTCTTCGGCGAGCAATCCTACGCGCGCCGCCTGCTCAAGCTCGAGCACGACAAGCACCTGGGCCTCGACACGGCGGGCGACGAAGGCTTCCTGCACCCCAAAGCAGACGACAAGAGCCGCGTCGTCCCCGAGCTGAAGGGCCGCGTCGAGTACTTCATCGGCCTCGACTGGTCGTCGGCCATGTTCCAGACCACGGGCTTCTACGCCGACTACATCTCCTGGATCCGGCACAACGAGTCCTCGGCGTATGTAACGCAAGGCTCGAAGGACGGAAACTACCACCACCACTTCGCCCTGCAATCCGATCTCGTCGGGACTGGCCCTGGCGATGCCATTGGCAGCGTGGATCCCGCTTTACAGCGCTGGGAAACTCTGCCGCTGGCGACGAATACCGCTTCGCGGAATGTGGTGCCTGTCATGCACATCAACGGGAAGAAGGGGTATAGGATTTTATGGTGGCCGCGGATGTGGTTTTTTCCTTACATCGAGCAGATTATGAAGGAATTGCGGAGTGGTAGAGAAAAGGGCCAGGGGCATGAGCGGAATGCTTTCGATGGCGCGAAGACTTTCAATAAGGGCGGGACTGGGTGGATTGATTGGAAAGATGTGTGTGGCAAGTATGAGGAGCGGTTAATGGGGAAGAGTAGAGAGCCTGAGTGATGAATTCATGTTTTGTGCAGTCGGCTGCATTCTTCTACACTTTGAAAACACTTTCGTCCGCGTGAAACCGAATGTCTATCTAGCAGGTGACAGCTGTTTCAATGTCAGAGCAGATACTCGATAGAAAGTAAAGACCAACAGATTTATGAATATGCTAGAAGATATACAATACGTACATATCAAGTAGAGAGGAAACCGAAAGGAGAGTGTCGCAAGCCTAACGCCGCCACGGCCATCCGCTCATCTATTTTAAATCGGAAAGATCCTTCTGGCTCGCAATGCCTTTCCCGCACAAACAAACATGCACATCATAGTCGTCACCGGAATTAGAAAAGGAAATAACGAATAGTCGGCCACCCGGAGCTTTCTAAGACTGCTGCTCGACTGCGCCGCTTGAAGGCGCGGCGGGCCCGCCGTTGATGGTTTTCGGACTGCTGCGACGGCTCTCCTGCTTCGTAGAGCGCTTGTCGTCATCGCCGCTGTCATCATAGTTGTCGTCGATGTCCATCTTACGAGCTGCAGGCTCGTACACAGGTGCAGGCTGGGGAGGCGGCGCACGCTGCTCTTCTTCTCTCGGAGCTGCTGACATGCGCGGCGGGGAAGGTTGAGATATGGTTTGCATGGAGGGCAAAGCTGACGGAGGAGGCGGCGCAGGCGGGTGGTGTGCGGCTTCAGACGGGTGGTAGGTGGAGGATGGGCGTTGTTCGTCCATCCTTCTCATCTCTGAAGGACTGCGATTGGGCGGCGTAGACACTTTGAGGGGCTGCGGAGACGAGCGCTGCATCTTGACTTCGTCCAGTCTAGAGCGTGCATCCTCAGTTGCAGGCCTCTTGACGCTGTGGTCGTCTTCCCATTCGCGGATGCGCTTTGGTGCAGTGCTGCCAGGCCTCTCCTCTCTGTCACGTGCTGCGGCGTCAGCTGCGAACTGTGCGTTCGATGGCGGCGGCGCACCGGTCGCAATCTGCGGCATGCTCGTGTTCGCATGGTGCTCGTAAGGCGTGCGAGGGAACGAACCACCCGGGGAAGGCGCAGGGTTGTTGACAAGAGGCCTGATCTCTGGGCGAGGGCTGGGCTGACGGTTGAAGCCAGGCACCGGAGTGTGGCTCGTCGGTGGCTGGATACCATTGGATGGAGGACCACCTCCCTGGCCGAACGAGGGCTGGCCTTGGTTCGGAGGCTGCTGCTGCTGCTGCTGTTGTTGTTGTTGCTGTTGCTGTTGCTGCTGAGGCGGGCCTTGCGGTGTGCCGAAAGCGGGATGTTGTGGAGGCAAGTTCGCCGGCGCAGGCTGGAATGGAGTGGATTGCTGATTCTTAGGCGAAGGTGACATGCCGCGGTGAGCGGGTGGCGGAGGACGCTGAGGCTCTTGGTAAGGGCGAAGTGTGTCCTGTCGGGGCGGGCTAGGTCCACGAGATGCCATGGGCGGCTGCGGCTGTGGCACACGGTCGCGAGCGTCATATGGGTTGAGAGGCTGCGGTGGTCCAGGGGGGTTCTGGAGTTCTGCGATCCTGTTGCCTCCCCAGTTGTTGCCAGTGGCAAGAGGTGGTGGCGCTGGCCCGGCGGGCGGACCGTTGTGCGCCTGTGCTCCCCATGGCTGACCTGGGGGACCACCAAGTGCGCCCGGCTGATACGCCTGAGGGTGAACATCCTGGGGCAGAGGTGCGCCAGCCTGGTTGGGGAGGCCATTGGTGGGCTGTCCTTTAAGCAACGCCAAGCGTGCCTTGATATGGACGTTTGTGGGATCAAGATCAGCAGCGCGAGTGTACGCATCAAGCGCATCGCTGGTCTGGTTGTTGCACGACTCATACAAAGTGCCAAGGTCGTACCAGACTTCTGAGATGTTGGGGTTGAGGCGAATGGCACGAGAGTACGCATCAAGCGCATCACGGTACTGGTTGATCTGGTAGTAGAGCACACCAATCGAACACCAGAACGTCGGGTTGCGACCATCACGGTAGACTGCTTGCTGGTAGGCCTCGTACGCCTTGGGATACTTTTGCTGCGACATGTAGCATCGACCAAGCAGGTACCAGCTTTGAGCGTCATTTTGGTCTATGAATAGTCAGTGGGACTGTCTTTTGCCGAGAAGATAAGCTTAAACTTACCAGAGGCAACAGATTTCTCCAGGTATTCGATGGCTTGCTCCTGACTGCTGAAGCTCGTGCTTTGCTGGTGGTGAAGCCAGCCCAATTGCTGAAGAACCTTGGCGTGATTGGGATCGCGTTCGAGGACGCGCGTGTAGGCAGACTTGGCAGAATCGTACTAGATATAGAGTTAGTGGTATGCCTTGATGGCCATGGGGAGAAGCAACGTACGTCTTTCTGCTGTTCATGCACGTGTCCAATCTGGAACCAGATGTCCTCCTCGCTGAGGGGCTTTGGTGGGTCCGTTACGATATAGCGGAAGCACTGTGGTCGTGTCAGTTGACAGGTCAAGATTATGGCGGCAGGCTGAACTAACCTCAAGACTCTGCTGGAACTTCTGCTGCTGCTTGTATATTATGCCGAGTCTGAAGTAGATCTCGTTTGCCTTCTCGAAGTTTGGCTCCATACGCATGACTTGAGAGAAGGCTTCCTCGGCATGCTCTAGAGAGCCATAGCGATCATACAAGATGCCAATGCCATACCAAAGCTTCGGCTCCTTGGGATCAGGAAGGTGATACAAGGCCTGCTGGTAGGCTGAATAGGCCTGTTGCAGATCATCCATCATGAGGTAGCAGTGACCCAGACTGCTCCACACCTCGCCATTCGTGGGCTCGACGATGAGGATCTGCCTGAGGTACTCGACGGCGGCGGTGAACTGGTCCTTGGCGCGAAGGATGTGCGAGATTGCAAGCATGGCAGGGACGGAGCGCTGGTTGAAGTTCATCGCGCGCTCATACGACTGGGTCGCGCCGTCCAGCTCGCCCATCATCTCCGACAAGGCGCCCAACTGCAGCCACACGGCTTCGTTTGTTTGAGCAAGGTGTTGCGCAGCAGTCTTTTGTTGCGCTGGAGCCTGCTGTTGCTGCGGCATGAGCATGCCTCCGTTGGGCTGCGGCCGCGGAGGGTAGTGCTGCTGATGGGCCAGCGGACCGGTAGGGGACTGCTGTTGTGTCGCCATGGTCACTCAAACGAAGAGGACGCGCAGGACAACTGGAGGCTGTGGTTGTGTTAGCGAGCCATGTTCAGCATGTGAGAGTTTACACATGATTGTCGCATGCAATCGCGACTGACCTGGTCTGGAGCGCGACGACGATAGCCAACTGAGACACCCGAAGAGGCAGGCGCAAGCAGGACGCGACGCAAGTGAAGTGAAGGGGGAGGGCGCCGACGCGGGCGAGAAGAGCAATGGGTATAGAGACGGGCGGTGTTGGAATGAGGTATAGGTGATGAGAGAGAGAGAGACAGACAGAGGCGTGTGTGTGTGTGTGTGTCGGAAGAGACAGGCGGAGAGAGAGGAGACAGCAGAACTGGCAAAGGCGGGCGGCAGGCTGGTGCCTTTGGTGTCTCTGGGTAAGGGTTGTCGTCGCACTTTTGGCATTAGCAGATCGTGGCTCTGTGCTCGGAGACAAGTAGAGGGTGGAGATGCCTGTCCCTAGACCATGCTTGCATGCATGAGGTGCTGCACCACCACGCTGCGCGCTAGTGGAAAAGTGGGGCCTCTCTCCGCGCACTTGTGCTGGAACTTTACCGGCTGGCCCGTCCACAGACAGCCCTTTGAGCCATCCATCAATCATGTCCGCTGCTGCCACCGTGGCTCGTGGCAGTCCAGTCCACAGTCCACAGTCCAGCCAATACCATACATTGTTAAACTCCAGTCCTGCCCACCAACCCACCCACTCACTCCCTTCCTTTCCCTCTCCCTTCCCATAGTCATTGCCGCTTGTCCGCCTGAGACACTTCGGCAATGCGTAGGTACAGTACAGTACAGCATACATATCCGCCCTGGAACCTACCGTCGCCCGTTACCAGCGGTGCGGAAGCTTTACGTGTCGTTGCAATCTTCATGCCAGCCGCTTAAAGGTTCATGGTAGCCTCATCTGCAGTGCCCGGTTTTAGGTCTGCTCTGCTCGATGTTGGCATCTTTCTGCCCAGTAGTGTCATTGTTGGTCCTTGGTGTTCGCCATATCCACCGGGCGTGAAGCATAACAGCACTGCCCTGATCTGCCAAACACCTTAAATACCATCAATCGTCATCCCGATCCTCCCAACTCTGGCTGTCCTCGGACCGCTCGCCGGACGTGTCTTCGGTGCCTCAAAGGGTATGCGCATTCACCATGTTCCGCACCACCACCGGTTATTTGCATGTGTCTCCACCCGACCGCCTCCAGCAGCCAGTTCACGGCTGGCTGCGGTAAGCCTTGCTTTGTGATACGAACGAGCAATGCAGGTGCTAGGGTGACAAGCCCTATCCCACTGGCATGGTAAACCGCGAAAGAAGGCGAGGAGGCAGACGTGAGACAGCATGTCACCAGATTGTCAGCGCTGCAACAAAGGCCACGCCACGCCAGAGTGGTGGTGTCCGACAAGCTTCCATCTTCCATCATGATTCCTGTCCACTCCTGGTAGCGTTTCGCGTACCCTGCTAATTACACACGGCGTGCCTCCAGCCTTGCACGGGGCCGGCGTGCGTCACGCCTCAAGGCTGATACTGTAGGTTTTGCCCCATCGCGATGCGCATGAGCCGCCCGGTATCACAGGCTGTCTCTGGACGTTGTACAGCAGCAGAGCAGGCTCGGGGCAGCAAACTATGTATCCAGACCCGACCTAACCCAACCTGTGGATGGATCCTGGATGGAGTACTGCAGCTCGCGCGCAGCAGACAGGGCGGCGATATGCAGTGTCAAGCCATCGGGCTGCCTTGCCGTGAGCCATGCACAACGCAACGCACCCCCTTCCCTGTCGCGCTTGTCATCGAGCAGACACGAGATATACAGCACTCCGACGGTAGGTATGCACCCACCAACAACGCCTCCCTAGATGCCTTAGCCTTGGATCGGCGGGTACGGCGCGTTGCCGACCACTGCTGTCGAACAGGCGGATCCACATCTGGCGTCTGCAAGACGGGAGGCGTGTGCGCGTGGCGCCCGAGCACCATCGAGGGGCTGGGGACGATGATGAATTGCCCGTACATGTATGTCAAGCTTTTCCAGGCCCTCTTTCTTCGCCCGCCTAGCGCTCCACGCTTACCTCTAGCCTCCTTCCACCGTTGCCTTTGCCAGACGGCCACGGCCATGACGGCAGCTCCTGACCGACAGCACCCTTCTGGACAAATACCCGCCGACTGCGGGCTGGCTCACGGGCTCTTTGGCGCGTCAATCGTGCTGTCGCGCGACGCTCAGAGAGCATTGCACACTGCTTCGTGCTGGCCGGCGCCGTGTAGCCTGACAACACTACCGCCATCATCATCATCATCATCATCACCACACAACCGGCGACGAACCATGGCCATACCCGGCATTTGGCCTCGTGCTTGGCACCATCCCACACCCGTGTCGTGATCTTCACTGTCCCGGTCGCGCGAGGCAGCCTCGCATGCGCGCCCGGCCCATCTCATCACTTAATTCTGCAGCAGCGCCCGTTGCCCGTTTCCTCTCCCGAAACACTTGGCAGCCGCCGAGAGGGAACCGAGGAGGGAACGTCGGGGAGGAACGGCGGCACAGATGGCGTGGGAGCGCAGCCTTTCGGCTCCAGACCAAGCTTCAAGCCACGACACATGGGCTGGCAAATGAAGGCGTTGCGGGCTTTCCTTATCCTCCGCGGCACGCCTGTCCAGATCGAGTCTCTGGGGTGACTTGGCCTGATGGTGGCGATGGCGCCTTGTGTTTCTCCCTTTTTAACCCTTCCACGAGTTGTGTCGTCTGACTGCCGGCTCCGTCGGCGATGATTGGCGAGTTTAATTGCGCTATCTACCGGTAGATTATGGAGTTGCTCCCGGTTACAGATACGCTTACTCGACGTTTATAGTTACGTTTGGACCATCGACCCGGCTCGAGGCTGACGACGAGTCGCACCAACGGCAACAATTAATCTCGTGTTTCTTTTCATCCTTTTCGCTGTCTGCGTTCATGACTAGCATGACACGGCATGTAGGGTTGTCGATTGTCATGTCGAGGTGTACCGTGTGGTTTTGCCGATCTTGGTCCATCATGTCGCGTCCATGTACATTGGTAGTGAGATGGAAGCTAGATGTGTGCGGTGCGGACTCTCAGGTCATGTACTGCAAGGTGAGATAGAATGCACCGACCTGACAGATACCACAGTCACGCTTTGTATACCATTCTCTCGGCAGTATTTACCAGGCGCCATCTAGGAAAGCACCGGCGGACGCGCTCTACACGTATAGTATCTCGGAGGTGCACACTGCTGCTACCCATCTAGAAAGTGTTATGGAAAGCGCAAGTATATAGGTAGTGACATTTGCATGTCCCTTCCCGACTAAAGCTTCACGTGCTTACATGATGGAGTAGTACTAACGCGGGGGACGGGGGTGCGGTCCAGACGGGGGTGCGGTCCAGCAATCAACCAAATCCAGACCTACCACCTTCAACATACCATACCTCTACCAAAACGCGTCCATATCAGCCTAAATGAAGGCAGCATATTGCTTGCACTATCAGCTCTCACTTCCGGCTAATGCACTAGCATCTCAGCAGCTGCAAAGATCTACAATGTCTCTAAAACCACACTCATTCGAAGACTCAATAGAGGAGCTACAAGAGAGCAATTCACACTACCTAACAGGAGATTGACTGTTATAGAGGAAGAGGTGCTTGTTAGGAATATACTCAAGCTGGATGCCTAAGGACTATCACCAACTCTCTCTCTTATAAGAGAAATGGCAGATGTAATCTGCAGAGCAAGGAATGCCCCTCCAGTTGGAATAAAATAGGCAAGCAGCTTTGTAAAGAGGACACCAGCCCTAGAAGTGAAGCTTAGAAGAACATATGAATACCAGAGGAAGCTTTGTGAAGATCCAGAGAGAATAAGGGCCTGGTTTAAACTAGTGAAGAACACAATCAACAAACATGGCATCCTACTAGGAGACACCTATAACTTCGATGAGACTAGCTTTCAAATGGGACAGATTTCAGCCTCTAAGGTAGTGACAGCTACAGACAGGCTAGGGAGACCAAAGCAGATCAAGCCTACTAACACTGAGTGGGTCACATTGATCTAAGGAGCCTGTGCAGATAGCTCTCTGGTCCCACCTTTCATTATTATGAAGGGGAAAGAATTCAACCAGGCTTGGTTCTATCAAGGCCTTCCTTCAACATGGACATTCTCAGTTAGTGCAAATGGCTGGACCACCAACCAGAT
>Ga0265780_10000554_pt1 | contig 57463 bp, 58 predicted proteins | sample P1T30metagenome_FD_192432 | JGI IMG/M metagenome (GOLD analysis project Ga0265780, IMG submission 192432) | Plant litter microbial communities from East Loma Ridge, Irvine, California - P1 T30 | ecosystem: Environmental > Terrestrial > Plant litter > Unclassified | place: USA: California... | reverse complement strand
GGCCGGCGGCGGGGTGGGGGCCCAAGGGCTTGGGGGAGGGGATTGGGATTGATGCCAGGAGGTATGTGGAGGAGTTGTTGAGTTTGAATAGGTAGTAATAATGGTCTCGGGTGGGTTCTGTGATGGGTATGGGATAGGTTGTAAGGGGAGATAATAGGCGCATTACGGATCCCTACAAACGCTGAATTGGAGGCTTGGATACTATGTGACTGTGTGTGAGAACGAGGGTTTCTTCCTTTCCTCCCATATATCCCGCCCAATCCCCCATTCCTTCAACAATCCAGCACACCTTAAATACGAGCTGGCGGTGCCCGCTCCTTGGCGTAGGCGTCGTGATAACCAACAAATGGTTCAACTTGCAAGATACACTGTAAGGTTTGCGAGTATCCTTTTTTGCTATTTTGGATTTGTCCGGGAGAGCGTGGGTTCGCATGTGGGCGTGGGCAAGAAAGACATGAGTGGGGATGTTCTTTTTGGTGAGTTTGAATCACTTCCCGATGCTAGCTGGGCGTGACTGTAGGAGAAGAGGGGAGTACTGAGGTACGAGCTGGGGAGTATATGGCCGAGATATCACGTCTGCCCCACATGTAGGCACGTATGCCAATTAAGAAAAGCCGCCTGCAAGCAGCAGCCAAGTATTGATATATTTACCCGAATATAAAAATGGCGTATATACAATAAGAATCGAAGAAAGTATTTACAGTTCAAACCCCCGACCCTCATATGGTCCACTCCCATCTCACCCACGCAGTGGAGAGGTTTAGATCTTTCCATACCCAGCAGAGTCAACGACGCTCTTAGCCGTCGACGCCGCGCCCGCAGCCGCAATGTCCTTGTCCGCAAACCCAGCCAGAATACTCGTGTCCGTGCCCGTCAGCGCGCCCGAAGCACCGTACGAGTTCGCCTGGCACGCGCGCTTGAGGCTCGACTGGCACGTAGCGGCGTTCGCGCTGTTGAACAGCTTCCCGGCCAGGCCGGCTTGCTGCGCGGTCTTGACGTCCTGGAACATGTTGCCCTCGGCGAGGATCTTGGCGCCGCTGTCGGCCTCGAAGGCGTGCACGCTGTTGGCGAAGAAGTAGTTGTTGACGGCGTGCAGGAGCGTGTTGCCGCCGACCTTGGGGGAGCGGCCGGATGTGTGGTGGATGTAGTTCTTTTGTAGGGTCACCATGTCGTTGCTGCCGGTTAGGTAAATGCCCCAATAGTGCGCGCCGTCGCCTGGGGAAATGTGTCAGTGTCTGATCAAGGTTGGGTGGGGGGGTTACGTACAGGTGGCGGACCAGGCGGTTGCGCCGTTGATTTCGCAGTTGGAGATTGTGACGCGGCCCGAGGCTTTATTGCCGAGGACGATGTGTTGGCGGGCGATGAGGTCGGTGGTTACGTGATCGATCCAGATCATGTCGCCTGTGGGAGGGGTTAGTGTAAGTAAAGGGGTGGGGGTGGAAGGAGTGGGAACGTACCGCCGTCAACTGTGACGGCATCTCCACCCCAGACGTATTTGGGGTTGATGTCGGTGAAGCGGACGTTTTGAATGATGATGTTCTTTGCGTTGTTGGAGATGCGGATTCCCTTGCCCTTGATCACACCCTTGGCGCCCTGGCCGATGAGGGATTTGTTTGATCCAACAGGCATGCCAGCCATACCAGCCTTGTCATATGTGATCTTGCTAACCTTAGGAGCGCTGGCTTGGTAGTTGTCACACCACTTGTCCTTGTTGATGGCTTGCTGGCACTGCGAGCCAGTTCCCCATGGAGCACAGCCAGCTTCGGTTGCGGTTCCTTCAGATCCAGCAAAGTCGAAGGTTTTGGTCAGAACAATGACACGGGGTTGGGAATCGGCGAGGTAGCTCGTAAGCTCCGTGATGGAATTGGGGTAGACCGGGGCGGCATTGCCTCCTCCAGTGACGCCTTGATACCGTCAGTAACTCGGATTCATGTCAACCTGGACTATATTATGCACCTTTGGCGAAACCCTCAGCCGCACCCTTAACACCATCAGCAGCAGTGACGGTTGAAACGAAAGCTGCCAGAGCGGACACGATGATACAAGACCTCATGATTGAGAACTGTTTGAAAAGAACGGATAGCAAGTTCAATTGCTAAAGGCGAGAAACGAGTCTGAAAAGGAATGAATGAACGACAGTAAAAAGGTCAAAAGAATGGTAAGTCGGAAGCTGACTGGTCCAAAATCAATCGGTGCAGACGCCGCCTTATAACACCACACCTACCAGACGAAACGGAACGACCATCGTACCGCTATCAGTGGAGCATTGTCTTCTAGAAACAACCCACGTCCACCCTCATCACCGAGCTCAAGTCACCACCCATCCTCAACAAGCCTAGTGCAACCCAGACACATGGCAATGTGACACAAAAGCACGGATAAGCCCTCGCCATCGGGCTTGATGGAATCTTGCTAGCAGAGAAGCGAACGGAGGAATTACTTGCGCTCACTATAGCGCCCGGGATACCCGTTCCGCAGGCGTTTCAGATACATGAACAGGATGCGTGGACGTTGTACGGTCCTATGCCTGAGGAGGTTTAGTGGGAAACACGTCTTATGCGACTCGCGATGAAGAAGCGGTGGAAGAAATGCACGCGTGACTCGTTATTCCATGAATCCCATGCTGAGTGTGGTGCACGGTGGGTTTGTGAGTAAGGGCGGGCGACGTTCGGCTTAGATGAAACTACTGGGGAAATGACGGGCGACGCTCCGATGGTTTCGCGCTAAGTGGGTGGTCTGGATGGCGAAAGATGGGTCGTAAGACGATGGCAAAGATAACCGCGCTGCGAAAGCGAATGGAAAAACTTATCGAACTCATAGCTGGTGGTGTTCTCGCGTAATAAAAGGGGTGGAAGAATCGCGATTGGAAACCACACAGCGCCAACAAGTTCAAAACAAGATGAATATGCCCGTAGTGCATCATGTCACAAAACGCTCTCTCAATCAGACTCGTTAAATCCTAGGGCTATGCAATGCCAAAAAAAAATACGCCGCGCCAAGGTCCATATGTCAAAATGTCAGTCAGACAACGACACACCAGTCTCGATGTCAGATCCCGACTCCTTCTCCAAACCAGATTCTCCAGGCCTTTCCCTGATGCATGATTGCCCATGAAACGCCATGCCCACAAATATTCATCTATAGTAATATAAACAATGAAGACGCCGCAAAAGTGACTGCGATGGTGAGGAACGTCGCCACTGACCCTGACGCAGCCTCGCCCTTTTGCATACCGCTCTGCCCTTGCTCTTGGGTCCCTTCGGTAGATGCCGTCGTAGGATTTGCGGCGACACCAGGAGATATGGCCGGTGGCGGTTGGAGCGCTCCCGCTGTCCCTAGTGGCGTCTGACTCGGAGCATTTGCGGTGCTTGGAGACGTCGGAGACGTGCCGGTGCTGCTTGGATTCGAAGCCGCTTCTGTACCCTTCACACCGAGCCCAACGCGCTTCTGATCGAAATCGAATACGGAGTAAACGTTTTTCAAAAATACATCTCCCACGAGCCATTGCGAATCCTTGAACGTCTGGCGCCCGATGATGTTACTTCGACACAAACCGTTGTCTATTTTCCCGCCTCGCCAGTCTGCCGTAGAGATGTTGTAGACTTGCTTGTCAAAAGAGAACTGGATTATCGCAGTGGTGTCACACGGCACGCTGAAGGTCTCGGCGTCCTGCTTATAGCCCTTAATCTGGCTGTGAATCTTGACAGCATCGGATTCGGGCATCAGGATGAAGGACGTGCCGGTGTCGATGATGGCGCTACGCCCAGTCAAACCAACTTGAACACCATCAACGCCTGCATTCTCGATTGGCACCTCCCAGAAGCCATTATCGTTGTCTATGATGTCGAGATAGTTGAGGTCTCCGCTGAATCTGTCCTTGTTGACTTCACCAAGATTCAATTCGCCATCCTGGGTGCCATCTGTGCCACGGCTGAGATGTATCCCATATAGCTTGGCGCCGATAAGTTTGTTGCTCGACAAAACGTCCATGAGTTGGGGCGCATCTATGCTGCCCTCGATCTTCACACCGCGTCCAATGCCGAGTATGCCGTCCATGGGGTACGATGCGAACTCTTGCGAGACTTTAGTTGCGAGTCCAAATGTCAAGGCTGAAGAGAGGGGGCCAACGTGTAGTGTATCCGAAGCAAGGGTTCCAGAGACCGAGCCGGTACCATAAGTCACGCTGAAAGGCGTGTCTTGTGTCTGTTGCAGCACATGATCAGCTCCGGTCAGCCAGTCTGTGTCGAACAAAATACCTTTAACGAACTGGAATCTCCCTTGCCAAAAGTATTGTGCGTCTTGCACGCATCGGTCCCGCAATCCTGTCCCATGACCCACGTGTTGCTCGCAGCGGAATCCAGCAATAGGTGGTATTCCTCCTTGCTATCTCCAATTGTGACCGCGACCATGTAACTCAGATCGCCTCCATCTTGGTCGATAGCCACGCTATTCGCCTGTTTCGGGTCGTTCGAGTTGACGATGTTGTAGGCATTCTGTCGCGTTCGGATATTCGAAATGGAAGGGACGCGACGGATGGGCAGGTTTATTGAGCGTAACGAAGACTTTGAGTCTGGCCATTGCGGTATGGCACGGCGAGAGCGTGAGGCAGGATTGCTGTCACCGTAGTGATATGGATAGAAAGCCGTGGCTGTAGGTAATGATGCCGTGAAAAATGCCAGCCATGTTGATGGCGAAATATGCATTGTACTGAAATGATATGGGTTTTACAAATACGCTTCAACGCGGGCTATATGCGAACAGGCCTTGTTGAGGTGATCGTTGCCGCAAAGTTTCCTTCCTGTGCCAGAGAATTGGAATAACGAAGATCGCGTTCGGCAGGCTTCTCACGCGTTGTCTCTAATCTCGGACCAGACGGAAGAGCGCAGTGATGACACTGAGTGGTGAGACAGTGGCGTAAAGACAACTCTCATCTCAAGTATTAAAAGATGCACAAGAAACAAATGACGATGCGACAACAGCAACGCGTCCTTCCCTCCCTAGCAATTTGTCGACGAACCAGCCTTGCGTTCTGGTCACCTCAACAAAAGGGCAGAAGGGTGAAAGGAAAGAAGGGGAGAGCAGCGTACAAGACTTTTCACCTTCTGACCTGCCATTTCGGACTATGCAAGCCCTGGTGGCTCGGTCCCAAACAGTGACGTCCAGATCTTGGAGCTTGACTTGTTGAAGATGTGGGGGAAACCCCTGACCCCTACCAAAGCCGCGGAAACGAGCGGTCTGAAACCGCTAGCACATGTCAGTGGTGCCAATCATCATTTGACATCGCAGTTTCGTGCATCATGGACGAAAATGCGATGGCTTTAGGATGTGCTGGGCGCAGTATGCGATTGATGGTTTTGTGGATTTTTGGCGCATTGGTGATGAAATTCATTCTTTTGATGGCAGTCACGACCTTACTGTTGTGCGACTCAGGACCCCCTTCCACAAACAGGATGCAGTAGTAGTTTCGGACGATGAGATGAATAGTTCTCAAGATGGGCATACTCATGTTACCCATGCCATGGTTGTTGAGGGCTGCTGGTCATCAGATGTCTATTTGTACGCATTCTGGAAAAAGAAGTGTAGCTGACGGAATCAAGGGACCCAAACATTGCTCCAAACCGTCCAAATCTGCGAACACGTTCACGGGTAAGAGCACAAATAAAGTCGGCCAAGTGATAAAAATTCTCAATTACTAAACACTCGTCATCGTGGGTATCGTCCATCGTACTCGTACAGTCATCGTAGCAAACTATCATACAGTTCCAAACGTCAAGGGAAAGTGCTTAGAGCATTTGGCTCCGCGTCTAGTAGACACGACGAGCGTTACGCCCATCGGTGCCGTGCATGCGGCGGGTACCAGCAGCCTGAGAAGCAGTTAGTATAGAACTTTGAATCGGATGTAAAGGAATCGACATACCTTGAGACCGGGCCTCCTGGTCAAGCTTCCCCTCAACTTCATAAGAGCCCCAGACACCTTATCTCCCATGGTAGCATGGCGCTTGTGGTGGTGGACTGGGGCAGCCGTGGCATGTCCGTGACGGCCGGTAGTACGGGTAGTCTTGGTTGTAGTCGTGGTGGTCGTGGTAGTAGCTGGCGCCCTGGTAGCGTGGGTGCGACGACCTCCGCCTAGGAGACGGGTCTTGAGGCTAGGACGAGCAGTCGACCGCGTAGTGCGGGTGGTGCGGGGAGTGGCCTTAGTGCGGTAGGTGCGGCTGAGAGGCATGATTGATGATATATGATATAGGAAGTGGTGGTAATGTTGGTGGTTGGATAGGTGTTGATGGTAGTAGTTGCAGCTGGATTTGAAGTCTCAATCTTGTGTTTGAATGTGATGATGGGACTTTAGCATGCGATATCACCCCAATCTTATACCTCCCAATCCTACACAGTATCGGACCTTCTGCCAACCCTCTCGACGATAATACAGACCCTGAAAAACAAGATTCTGTGCCCTCACACGCCCACTTCTGGATATAGATCTGCTTGTAAGACAAGGGTACGTCATGCAGGGTCCGCACACACTTGCTCCAGGCGTGGCGCATGACGTGCGCCAGCGCTATCAGGATCCTGTGTGGCTGGTTTCAATCTCGAGAAAGCTTCCAGGCCACTGCTTCCTTGAGTGAAGATGGACGTTTTGCTGGGGTTGGTTGTTGGACTTGGCTGAGAGGGGCTAAGCGCCGCCGTTGACCCTGTGATGTCATAGCAAGCGGAGAGCCGAGAAAAGCTTCAATTCCGTCATCGCTTCAATTTCGAGATGTTCACTTGAAATGAAGTTGGGGTATCTCGAGCCGGTTACCCGATTGCTGGTACGGCGAAAGGCAATGTATTGTGTGACATCCTGACGTTGCGTCGTCACGCGACGTTCCAAGGTCTGCTCAGGTAAAGCTATCAAGACGCAAAGTAATTCTACATCAAACTCTCGCTGCCTGCCCTCTAACATCCCCTGGAAATAGCATTGCGCAAATATGCTCACGTTGGACACGAATGCATAGACGGGTAGGGCTGAAGTCGTTGTGGATGGCTGGCGATGTTCGGGTGGGTGAGTATGGACCAACGGTTCGCTGGGACATCTTAATCGAGGAAGAGATGCAATCATTTTGGCAGCTCTCTTTGAGATGATATCAAGTACTCAAACATTCGACACTCATTAGGTTCTGTTGCCGTTTGTCGTAGTTGCTCCACTTCTGCGCTCAATGCTACCTCATCGTGATGTCACAAACATGATGCTATCAGATAAAAACTTGTACCTCAAATCGTCTGCGAAACCGTAACAACAACAATCACACATCAAGAAACTCGACTCAAAACATAATTCGATACTCCTGCACAGATATTGAATTCACATACAACATCATGTCGTCAAGCAAAGGTCAATTCGAGCAGGGTAAGCTTAACAAATGCACCGTACTGGACCATATCTAACACACACAAGGCCACCAGCCCGAGGTCCAGCACCAAAAGGTCCCAGGATGGCAAACAGTAATGGACCCTCCACCCCAAGTCGACCATCTCCCCACCGCCGAAGGTGGCCGTGAACTCTACAAAGCCGCCGGTAAGCTCAAGGGCAAGAAAGCGCTCATCACCGGTGGCGACTCCGGAATTGGGCGTTCAATCGCCGTGCTCTACGCCATGGAGGGCGCCGACAGCTTCATCGCGTACCTCCCCGAGGAAGAAGACGACGCGCAAGAGACCGTCAAGCTCGTCGAAGAAAAGGGCGCGAAGTGCTACACATACGCCACGGACCTCACCAGCCGCGACAACTGCAAGAAGGTCGTCGAGGCAGCGGTCAAGCAGATGGGCGGCATCGATATCCTGGTGAACAACCACGCGTACCAGATGATGGTCGAGGACATCAAGGATCTGTCTGAGGACCAGTGGGAGCGCACGTTCAACACGAACATCCACCCGTTCTTCTATCTGTCGAAGTATTCGCTGCCGTATATGAAGAAGGGATCGACAATCATTAATAACGCTTCTATCAATGCGTATATTGGGCGTCCGGATCTTCTTGATTACACCTCGACGAAGGGAGCGATTATTTCCTTCACACGTGGGCTGTCAAATCAGTACGTATCTCGAGGTATCAGAGTGAATGCGGTGGCGCCAGGTCCGGTTTGGACGCCACTTATTCCGGCTACGATGAACGACGAGGCGATCAAGCAGTTCACTGCACCAATGGGAAGGCCGGCTCAGCCGAGTGAGATCGCGACTTGCTTCGTTTTCTTGGCCAGCAGTGATAGCAGCTGCATCAGTGGACAGACTATCCATGCCAACGGTGGCACTGTTGTCAACGGTTAGGCGAGGATAGATGATCTGTGGGGATGACATGGTTTCACGACTTCATGAATGTAGTATACAGAAGATACGACAATGAATCATAATTTCAGACATTATTTAGCATCATTTGTGTCATTCGGTACTACAAGTCTATCAAGCGCCCACGATGCGAGCCTTGCTTGGAGCGTAGCTACAACAGCTACACTAGACTATTTCGAGCTTTCAATAGCTGTGCGACACTGACTTAGCCGTCCTAGTCCCCTGCTCTGATAGCGCAACAACGATGTACGGGCATGCCCGGTGAACTTATGCCCCGCCCCGCAGAGGTATCGTTGCGCTCACTCATCCTCTGGGACCCGGTAACCGTCAGGTCCACGCATGATCTTCTCGCGAACATCCGGACGACCCAACCACGACACATACCAGGTTGACTGGTTATGCATGAAGCGACAACGCGTGTCCCAACGGCCCTCCACGTTCGTGTTATGCTGCCAGTACTCATCGTCCAGAGTCTTACCCTTTGGCTTGGAGCGATCCATGCAATCAAGACAGACCCCATTGAAGTAGCTCTCCGAGTAAGCCTTGGCCTTGAGCACGATAGAGTGCCAGTCCTGGTTGCGGCAGCGCTTGCAGTCGGGCACGTGCGTATATTTGAAAGAGTCGAGGCGGTCGATGATGTTCTGGATCGAGCTGTAGCTGATGACATCTTCGACAGGGAAGACGTCGATCTTGGTGAGGGCGTGGAAGTAGCGGCCGACTGTTGCGTCCCAACAGGTGCAGCTATCGGTGCCGTAGCGGAGAAGGTGGCCACACTTCTTGTAGAGGCCTTTGTGGAGACTCGTCTTGAGGCCACCACGGGCGTGGTTGACAGGACCTGATGGACTTAGTTGAGAATGCTTGCAGCGCATGCAGGTAGTGACTCACCGACGAACTCTCCAGGAGGAAGATGCAGGCCCCTCTGGCCTCTGAAGCCCTTTGGTGGACGCTCTTTGACATGTCCGACGTGGTTGTAGGCGAGCCACTTCGTGACGCGAGCGAACGCTAGTGCGTGATCAAAGAGTTGACAAGGAAATGCAAGGCCACGTGCGGAGTCGATGTTCAACTCGACTTTCTCAATGCTGGTCGCATACCACTTTGCGAACCAATGCTTCAACGTAGTGCTGGCCGATCCATGCTGATCGCGCTCACAGTAGGCAATCGCGTACCAGACTCCGAGCACCGATATCTTGTACAAGCCCAGCTCTTCCATCCGCTTCTCGCTCAGGCCGTGAAGATGGGCCAACACGACGAGCAGACCTTCGCGGTTCTCACCTTCATCGTTGCCGTGCTTGTTGCTGCCGGAGCGCTTGAGCTCGCCGCCCAGAGTGATCTCGGTCGGATCGTCGCTAAGATCGATGATGGGCTGTAAATAACGCGAAGTCCTGCATATCTTGCTTGAAACATGTATGTCTGTGACGTATTTGGTGCCATCCTCCTCGACAGCGCCGATGATGGTAATCGTGAGATCGCAGGCTTCAGGCTCCACCAAGATGATGTCTTGATCTTGAACCAGCGAGATGGCTGGTGCCTTGCGGTGCGTGAGACCAGGCATGGCTGATTTTTGTCGTTTTCGAGTGTGCTGAAGTATTTCGAGCTGCGCGGTGAGCGTTCGTGTGCGCGACAACACCAAAGTAGAGGGCAATCCTTGGCATTGCCGCTAGCAACGCGGTCTCATGTGACCATCCGGGCACCTGGGCAGCTTTGTACAGTCCGGAGCCGGCAGTCATCATTGAATGCATCAAAAAGGTTCCCAGTCCCAGCGTCTGCTTGGTCGACCTTGGTGTTCGGTCATATTCGTCCTAATATATGACTACCCAGAGAGGATGCGATGATGCGGCAAAGTTGAGAGGGGTCAACACTTTATACAGGCTGGTATCTGCAAGGGGATACGACCAGGCGACGCGGGAGCTACAAGGGAGAGAACGTGTGACTTTAAATGGAGCAAAAGAAGTCAAGACGTGAAGGGAGATGATTGAAGTGACATGTATAGATTGAGAGAAGAGGCAGTATTTTGTTGAGAATATGATAGAGCATAGTGATATGAATAGTGCACTCGCTCGCATTGGATCTATACAGTTGATAGGAGCAGAAGGCAATGCCAAGGTTAGTTCTAGAGATGCATGAAGTTCTTTTCGAGAGGACGTGTTTGAGCTTGACGAGTCTTAAAGTGAATGACACCTCATCTAGTACCATAATGCGGATGTGGTGCAAATTTCAGCTTCTTTATTTGATAGAATCGTTGTGGTGTGAAGAAACGATGGGTAGACTGTCGATGAAGGAAACCGAACTAGTCCGCGTGCAAACCGCGCAAACATGGCCTGCCAAGCATGGACTGATCTCATCGTCGTACACTTTCTCGAGCTCACCAATTGCACATTACACACCAACAATGCCTCCTCCACGGATAATGTCCCCTCTACTACGAGCGCGTCCCCAATCGCAAGCACAATGTCTCTGCCGAGTCGCCGCATCCCGTTTCGCATCAACCACATCACCAGGACCTGATCCGTCGAAACCAGTCGTACCATGGAAAACACCCACGAGCGTCTGGTCGCCCGAGAACCTCATACCACCCCCTAAAGATGGCGAAATCTTGCTTGAGCGACGGCCAAATCGCGCCTTACCGCCGTACGTCTACCAATTCGATTACCATCTGAAAAAGTCAAGTACTAACAATTATTCCAGCGTACCGCCTCTCATATCCCCCCAAGTCCTCAAAACCTTCCCCATATTTGTCATCGCCATGGTGATTACAACCGGCGCTTTTTTCAACTACCAAAAGCAAGAATCTTCTGTCGTCACGTCCACGCTCTACGCATTACGCACGAATCCCGGAGTGCGCGAGCTTCTTGGGGACGAGATTTACTTCGCGAGTAAATACCCGTGGATCAAGGGCGAGATCAATCAAGTTCATGGGCGCATCGATATAAGATTTTGGGTGAAGGGGACGAAGAGACAGGGAGAGGTTAGGCTGAGGTGTAGGAGACGAGGAAGAGGAGGGCTGTATGCGACGCAAGAGTGGAGTTTGACTATGGATGATGGGGAGCGGGTGGAGTTATATGATCCGAAGGGTGACGCGATTGATCCTTTCAGTGATCCGATTGGGGAGGATATGTAAGTGGTGGAGCAAAGGCAGACATGATATAAGATCGCGGGAATTGACAGAATTCCGGGTCAAACATGAAGGCGCTAGGCGCAGCTTGAGTTGGGAAGGCTATCATACGGCCTTGTAAACCATGTACATACATAGATTTGTACAATATCACGTCATGAGGAAAGCATCAAAAGAGGTGCAGATTGTGGCTTTGTGATATCTACTGTCTGCTCATTGATCCGACAGCATGGTGCGCCTGAATTTCAGCACATCGCAATACGAATGCATGTTTAAAAGATCTGAGTAGAAAATCGCATGGTAGATCGGACTGAATTTGTGGTGGATGAAATGCGACTCCGATAACGCACCCTTGTTTCGAACCTTGGCGATATGACGCTTTCCCACCTAAACTTTTCCGCACGACACAACATCCAACACGCCTTCGTGGATTCGAACTATGGTAGCCAAGTTTCATCCGCTTACTCTTCGCCCCAATATCAATTGATCCTCTTCGCCACACCACACATACCACCGCATCAATCGCTCCTCAACTCTGCGCCCTCCAACCCCACCACCCCGCCGCCGCGGTCCCCAAAATGTCAACCCCACGCCCTCGCACTCTTTCCCCCCTCGCAACCCTCGCCCCGCCCTCCAGCTCGCGCACCTGGCAAACCGCGCCTCACCCCACTCTCCCCATCGTCGCAACCGCCTGTTCCGACCGCAGCGTGCGCGTCTACAGCCTCACATCCTTCACGCTCCTACACTCCATCACCGGCGGGCACAAGCGCAGCGTGCGCGCCGTGTCGTGGAAGCCACACACACAAGGCCAAAGCGTGCTCGCAACGGGCAGCTTCGATTCGAGCGCGGGGATATGGCGGCGCGAAGAGGCGGGTAGCAACGAAGACGATTTTACGAATCGGCGCGTTGGCGGCGCGGAGGACGACGATGGGCGCGATGATGACGAGGACGAATACCAGTTCTCGTGCATCCTAGACGGGCACGAGTCGGAGATCAAGTCGCTGTCGTGGAGCCCGACGGGCCAGTATCTCGCGACGTGTTCGCGCGACAAGAGCGTGTGGATATGGGAGGAGCTCGAGGACGATAATTTCGAAACGGTGGCTGTGCTGCAGGAACATGATGGCGATGTCAAGTGCGTTGCCTGGCACCCCGAGGAGGATTTACTGGCGAGCGCGAGTTACGACGATAGTGTGCGGCTATATAGAGAGGATTCGGACGATTGGGTGCAGGTTGCGTGCATAGCTGGGAAAGAGGGACATGGCATGACGGTTTGGTGGGTGGAGTTTGAGGGCTCGGGGATTAGTGGGAAGGACTTTAGGATGCAGAGAGATGGGCTGTCGGAAGAGCAAACACGGCATATTGATTCGATGGAGAGGTCGGGCCCGAGGCTGGCGACGTGTAGCGACGACCGCACCGTGCGGATTTGGCGGAGGAAACCCAGGGAGCGAGCGGATAATGCGTCGGCGAATACGGGCATTCCGTCCATCATTCGATCAGCCGCCATCGACGAGGACTGGTATCAGGACGCTATACTCCCACAAGTTCACGAGCGCGCGATTTACTCGGTTTCGTGGAGTCGCACTACGGGTCTGATTGCGAGTGCGGGCAGCGATGGCAAAATCATCATCTACAAGGAGCGATGGAGGAAGCAGACGCCCAACGGAGTCGATGCGGACGACATGCAGGTTGATGGCAGCGAGCCGGCGTCGTTAACGGAGTGGTTCGTCCTCGCAGAATTATATTCTGCGCACTCTGTATTTGAGATCAATCACGTCACTTGGGCGAAGAGAGCAGACAAGGACAAGAGATTTGACGGGGAGGAAGTCATAGTCAGCACGGGAGACGAGGGAGAAGTCAAGGTCTGGACACTAGATGAGGTGTTGAATCCGCACGCATGAACATAAATGAACCGATCGATTCGTGCTGCAACTGCAACTACAGTCTCTGACTTCATGTCAAACACTATCTCGCAAATGTGATGCTTGCGGTAGGCCGCACCTTCGTAATGCCCGTGGCGCCTCGCTAAGTAAGCAAAATACTAATGTACAAATACACCTTCATCTCCATCATCCCTCATGCTTGAATAACACACATCGCAGTAGGAGAGCGATCACATTGTCTTCCTGGGCCGTCCTCTACCTCTCGTGGGCGCCCCTCCGCCTCGCGTCGGTACCATGGACGGCCTACCCAGAGCTTTCTTGACTACCGGCGCACTAGCTGGAACCTCATCCTCGCTGTCCGATTCCGAGAAAGCAATCTGCTTCCCACGGCGATTGACCGGTGTAAAGCCAGGTGCAGGCGCTGTCAGGGTAGTCGTAGTCGTCGCTGTCCCATTAGCTTTGGACTGAGCGGACACGATCTTGACTTTCTTGCCCTTCATGCCTGGCTGAGCGAAGATAGAGTTCGTAGCTTGAGGTGGGCCGTTGTTGACGGGCTCGGGGGATGACAATATATCGTTCTGCGGTGGCGGCGATGTGTTGAATGGCTGCCCTTCTTCGCCGTTGGATAGGTCGCCCAGAAAATCGTCGATTACACCCGCGCCTTCATCGTCGGAACCTCCAAACAAAGCCATCTTTGCGCGCAGGTTATCTTGAGCCTCGCGTTCTGCGGCTTCAGCGTGCTCTCGTTCAGCTCTGGCCTCATTTTCTCGCTTCTCTGCTTCTAGTGCAGCGGCGGCTGCTTGTTGCGCGAGAAGTATGGTCTCGTTGGATTGGTCATCGTCCTCATGGATACCGTCTTCGTCAGAAATATTGCCAGACACATTTCTAGTGTTATCGTGGGCAAGGTTCTTTGGCGGTCGTCCGACAGGCCGAATTCCAACTTTTGGTTTTGGCGGTAGTGTCTTTCTACGTTCATTGGCCTCGCGCTTTCGCTCCAATTCCTTGTCGCGACCAGGACGTATAGCTCCGTCGCGGAAATCTGGTGGAAGCTCCGTAGGCAGGTCCTCCTCGCCCTGGTTCTTCCGTGCTAGCCAATTCGAAGCTCTCCCATTAGAGCGACCGGTATACTCGACGTCGTCGTCTTCACCACCAAATTCTTCGTCGGAATCGAGTGTGATCTCTTCGAAGCGTCGACTGCCACGGGGTCTTCCGGGCTTCGATGGACCTCCGACTTCAGGATTCCTCTTCCTACTGCTGTAAGCCTCATCCTCTTGGACGCGAATGCGGAACGTCTTTGCAGCTTTCTCCTTCTCGACAAGGTCCCTAGGCGCGCCAGTTTGTGGTAGAATATCAGACTGTAGGATGGAGCCCATTTCGCTGGGACCATCTGCATCTTCCGGCGTATTTTGGCGGACGACCTGTGGACGGTCGGGATTTGGTCGATCTCTTATGCGCTGTAGGAGACCGGTGGGTAAAGAGAGTTTGATAACCTTCGACTTGTTCTTCATCCGCGCGGCAACTAGAAGGAAGCGATCTTCACGCTTTGCTTCTTCCAGAAGCTTGCGCTGTACTTCTTTTTGATATTGTTTACCAGAGATGTTCTTTGGCTGGAGCGGTTGTACTTCATCCTTCTTCTTCTGTTTCTTGGGCTTCTTTTTGCGACGTCTGCTACCATCATCATCTTCATCCTCGCGCCCACGCTTCTGACCCAAGCGCGGAATGTCACCGTTCGCATCAGGGTCCGCGTAGTAAGAGTCGACGCCATCATGTGCTTCGGCGTAATGACCGTTGCCAACATCATTGAAGCTACCAGTAGTGTCCTCCACAGGGGAATATGCGATGCCATCCCGCGCGTATGCAAGATCTTCATCAACATAACGGGGATCCAGGGACGGGTCTACCGATTTGTCTATTTCCGCTTGTTGCAGGCGGCGCTGCATGGCGTTCTGCTTCGAACCCTCTTCCTCTCGGAGCCAGTTGAGATTAGAGACGCTGAAATCCACGAGGCATTCCACAGATCGAGGGTCGGCCACCTTCTTGGTATCATGACCAAGAAGTGTTCCTTTGGGTTCGTAAGGGTTTTGACGTGGATCGCGCCGACAATGACCAGTGTTACAAACTCTCCTACAATGCGGACATTTCCAATTGCGATTCTCCATAACGCTCACAGGCATCAGGTCGTGCGCGCGAAACAGAGTTCCATAGCAATACGACAAGTCGCAACTGGAGCAAAAAGCCATCTTCCATTTCGGGTGCTTGTGAAGACAAAAGTGGCATGACTTATGCTTGCTGAGCCACTGCTTCGACTTCTTGTTTGAAACCTTTTTGACTTGGCCATATTCGTCCACAACAGGTTCCTCGTCGCTAGAATTGCTTTCGGGTTGAGGATTCTTGATGTCCACAAATGGTCGTAAGCGCAGCTGCTCTTGGCATACTTGTGCCAAAGTCTTTTTGCCAAGATACCTTCGTTCCTCTTGAAGCGGGAGTGGTGTTTTTTCTGTCATACGACCATCGATGTCGATGATCTGCGCTCTCCATTCTTCGTACTTGTGGATAAGATCTTTCCACTTCCATTGCTCCACCCACGTGTAGCCTGATTGACATCCACAGCTTCGACCCATGCAATAACAATCCATGCAGACATCGTATGGCTCTTCAATCTCGCTACTGAACAGATTTTTGCAGCTCTTGCAGCTCAGGAACCGATTGAAGATATTGCACCTGCAGTAGGCGCAAGTAACGTTGCTATCGTATGGAAGAAACTCTGAATGCTCGCGGGAATCGGGTGCAAACATCTCCGATAGCAGCACAGTCTTGTATAGGTCAAAAAGCGTTTTGAAGTCCTTTTGGAGGTGTCGAACTTTGGCAGAACGCTGAATAGCCTCTGCGTTCTCCCCACCCATTTCTACCTGCGTACGTGCAGACTTGATGAGGGCGGAGTACTTCTGAAGCGTGTAGTAAATAATAGCCTTGTTTTTGTATTGTTCGTCTCTGCAGACGACGCGAGAATTCGGCAGGGCTTCTTTGATGGCATGATCCAACGTTTCCACGGTAGTCCGATTCCAGGCAATCTTCATCGTGCGGGTACCGCGGTTCCACACCTGATGCGGGGCGAGCGGTGGTATCAGAATGAAGTCTCCGGGCCGTTGCTCAACCACGTATGTTCGAAACGGTGCTTTCTTCCATGCAATGAGTTGGGCAAAGTGGTTCTCGACTTCGATGTCATGGCCCAATACGGACAGCCAGTACTCGGAGACTACGTGTCTGTCCTTCGACTCGGTCATAAACCATAACGAGGATCCGGGGCGCTCAGGCTTGCCATCTTCACTGATCTGTCCTGAGGCATTGACCATAATGTTCTGACCAAGACTTGCGCACATCTCTCTGTGTGACGGTGTATACGTGCCTTCGTGGCCAATATAGCACATGAGATTTTCTGCGCGCATTTCTGGGGGTAGGCTGCTCATCAGGTCTCCAGCGCGCCCTATCCCGCGGCCTTTGCGACCGCCTGGTTCGTCCAATGCGCCGGCTCCGCCAACTTCACCAGTGCTGTCATTGAGGTAAAACAGGCCCTGGGGAATGTGCTCTTTCAGCTTGTCCTGCCATACCTGTGGACAATCGATGTCCTTGAGGTAGATGCGTTGGCGGGTCTTGTCGCGGTAGCGCTCGGGTGCATCGAAGAATTGGTCGGTCAGCTTGCTCATGTGCTTGAGGTAGTGCTTGATGGTGAGCGGGATGCTCTCCTTGGCCGTGAGATTGCGTGCATTCTCAACTGCTAGTTGTTAGCTGTGTTCATCGTTTATGCGCTCAGTGACTGTCTGACCTTTGTCGCCGTGGTTGTCGCGCAGCCATGAAGGCGTGAACGTCCACGGGTCCAGCACTTCTTCGAATCCATCGATGACGAGAGGTTTTCCGGCCACGACCACGTGAAGCAAAACCAGCTTTTCGAACTGCTCGATGCCGTTGTTGGCGATCATCTCGTAGGAGATGCGGTCAACATATTGGAAATTGTCCGCCGTCTCGACGAAGGTGCGCACGTCAAAGTCGGGCGGTATGGGCTCGAACGAAGCCCTGGGGCGCGCGGCCGGCATGGTGTTGGTTGCTTGACACCATTCACGCCCGGTGCGCGTGGGTGGGGGTCTATGGCTCTGTAGTACTACTGCCGCGGCGCGAGTGCGATCGCGCAATTTGACCGTGGGTGCAGCTCTGGTGAGAGTCGCGGTCGCAGAAGTAGGCTGGTGGCAATAGAGCTGAGCGACAGTGGTCGCTACAAGAGCACCTGTGCAAAGTCGGAGCTGGAGGCGACGCGACGGAAAGTTAGTGTTTTGGGGAGAGCACTCTCACCCGCAGCTATCGTCATCACGTGCCAACGGGCACTAGCGTGCTTTCCATGGTTCCATATTCATCGCTCACCTTCATCGCTAAATTACCAATCATCGCGGCACAATCTTCACCGCGACTTCGCGAAATTCCTGCCAGTTCTCATTCGGCAATATTAGAACATGCATTGATTCTGTTCGCACCCCACATTCGCTGCTTGCAATTGCGCGAGCTATCAAGCTCCCTGCAAAAGCTTCGGGGCACCTGTAGCTAGCAGTACCGCCGATTCCCACTGGAAACTTCACAATGATTACTCCGAGAATCCTATCCTCTCCGCTCGCCTTGATCACCTGTCGGCGTCCTTTCCCACAGCTATTGTTGTCAAGATGCATACGACCATGCGGGCAGAAAGCACAGTCATCAAGTCTGTTTACTTCGACACCACAACGCCCAGTCTTGCCTCACGTACGATCACTCCAGCTGGTAGTTCGTCCGACCTCGCATCGTCTTCTCGAAAAAGTCGCGTATCGGCACGCAAGCATAGCAACAAGAGCTCACGATGCACTACGTAATGACCTTCCAAAATACACGCCGCCTACCTCGGGTATCCTCTCGATTCTACCTCAAAAAGTCGTTCCATATGCTGAACTGATGAGAATTGACAAGCCCACCGGCTCATATTACCTCTTCTTCCCATGTCTCTTCAGCACGTTCATCGCAGCTACAATGGCAACACCCATTGCTGCACCTTCCGCACTGCTCAGTACTGCGGCTCTTTTTTTCACTGGCGCTGTGGTTATGCGGGGTGCCGGATGCACCATCAACGATCTCTGGGATCGAAATCTTGATCCTCATGTGGAGCGCACTCGACTCCGTCCAATTGCACGACGCGCCATTAGTCCTCCACAAGCAATAGTCTTCCTCGGAGGTCAGTTGTTCACTGGTCTGGCAGTTCTCCTGTCACTTCCATTCGAATGTTTCTGGTATGCGACACCTTCACTACTCCTCGTGGCTACATACCCTTTGGCAAAGCGAGTGACCTATTACCCTCAGTTTGTCCTCGGACTCACCTTCTCTTGGGGCGCAATGATGGGCTTTCCTGCCCTTGGAGTCGATCTTCTCTCAAATCAGTCTGCCCTGATAGCGGCAAGTTGCCTCTACGCAAGCAATGTGGCATGGACAGTGCTTTACGACATGATATATGCGCATATGGATATCAAGGACGATGCGAAGGCTGGCATCAAGAGCATTGCGCTCAAGCATGAGAATGAAACTAAAGCTGGTTTGTCAGGCCTGGCCGTTGTGCAGCTTGGACTATTGACTTCCTCTGGTTTCGCTGCTGGCCTCGGCCCATGTTTCTATGTTTTATCATGCGGAGGTGCAGCGCTCACTTTGGGCACTATGATACGTAAAGTTAGATTGAAGGATGTCAAGAATTGCTGGTGGTGGTTTGTGAACGGTGCATGGTTCACAGGTGGTGCAATCAGTCTAGGTCTGGCCGGCGAGTACCTTGCACAATTCTTGGGGCAGTACGAAGACAGTCAAGTGGATGGTACGCGAGAAGGACTGCGTGTTGCTGCCGCGTAGCGGGTTAGCATCTTTACCCAGGTTTGACGAGTCCTGATCGTTTGCCCATCTTGTATACATTGGTTTGTAGTGTAGGTCTACATGTACGTCTAGTAATAGTGCTCGGTGTAACAAGTAAGCGCTACATAATCTGGGCTAACCCTGATAACTGCACCGATCAGACTATGAATTGTCTTTGGTCCTTATTGCGCCGGCCGTCCGCTTGTCTGAACATCACCGGAACGCCGGAATCGAGAAACCGCCATACGCCAGTGTAGGTAGAGGCTGAAGAAATTCCGATGACGCCATTCTCGTACCGATTTTCTACCTGCCTAAGTAAGTAGCCAAGAGACTCCGCCTCTTCGTCTGCCCAGCTTCGCCCAGACCGTGGAGCAGAGCATTTTCAGCGTGGTCCAAGAGCACTACTTAATTATGATTGGAGTAGTAATTACAGGAGGAAATGAAAGCAAGAGTGATATTAGTCCTTCTGGTACGCCGAAGAATTTCAGTATTCTTACAAGGCGGTTCAACGTCAGCTCTACAAAAGCCAGGATACTGAAGCAAGACACATGATTAGCGAGCGGGGTTGAGTACACCAATTCCAACCACCGCCAAGCATCCAAGCACCTAGAGGTCTGCTATCTCTGCCATATCACCGGCCAAGTTACCATTATAGTAAGCACGTGCCTTGGACCTGGTTGATGGCCACGATGTCGCGATACCGGTACCCGCCTGTTGGCCGCGCCAACGACATTGAGCAATATGTCCGCTGGGGGCCGGTAGCAAGCAACGCAGCACAAGACAATGACGCACGCCAGTAGAGCCATTTTAAGCCATGTAGGAGTATAAAAGCTTCATCATCTGCCGAAGAAGAACCAGCAGTGTTAATTGCATCGACGGCGTATCCTCACTACCCTGAGCATCGACACGATGGCTCGCTTTCCGTCAATAGCGATACTGTGCTCAGCCCTCACGGGCTTGAGTAGAGCTGCAGCACTCGGCTCCGCCGAAGATTATGCATCCGGTGCTGTCCACGCCCAGATCATGGCACTCAAAGTGGTATGAGTTCAGTTACAGTCTTTATTCGTATGTCACCTAGACTAATATCTTCACAGGCCCAGTGGGATGCCGAAATAGCTTCAGGTGCCATGGAGAGCTCAAGATATCCAGAACTTCATCATACTCCGTGTGAAGACGGCTTTGCAGCGGCGATTCCTGGTGATACCAACAATACATTTCGATGCAACAACGTCAGTATATCTCGTGGCTACACGGCCTAATTACCATGCTGAGATTTCCAGGTTGACCTGTACCACTTTCTGCCTCATGCCAAGCTAGGCAGCTCTCAAGGTCAAGGCTCATCTTCATGGGGTTGGACTTCCGCCGATGGGCGTGAGTTCGTCGCCATCGGTCAGTTCGATGGTACTGCTTTCGCAGAGATCAGCTCGGAAGGTAAGCTAGTGTATCTCGGGAGACTTCCACCATACGATGCCATCGGTTCGCGCTGGCGAGAGATTCGAGTTCTCCGAGACTACGCTGTCATCGGATCTGAAGCCATCAAACATGGCGTACAGATCTTCGACATGAAGAAGTTGCTGGATCTTGATCCCGAGAACCCAACAAACTTTACCCAAGAAGACTTGACAGGCCACTGGGACGAGCTTCCCGTTGGTCGAACGCACAACATAGTTGTCAACGAGGAGCTGAATTACGCTATGGCTGTGGGATCCGTTGGAGGTAACGAAACAATTCGTGTTCGCGATGAACTACCCTGCCGTGGTGGTATCATCTTCCTCAATATGACAGACCCAGCAAACCCCACATCCCCAGGTTGCGCAGCTGGCGATGGCTACGTGCACGATGCTCAATGTCTTGTCTACCGCGGCCCAGATCAGCGGTACTGGGAAAGAGACATTTGCTATGCCTACAACGAGGACACCCTCACGATCTACGATGTGACGGACAAAGTTGGTAACGTCACCAACATCATCTCCATCACCAGCTTCCCTGGCGCCGAGTACGTCCACCAAGGCGTCGTCAACAACGAAACATGGCAGGAGTACATCTTCCTAGACGACGAGTTCGACGAGCGTGACGCCAAAGTCGGCCCCATGACGCAAGGCCTTCCCACAACTCACATATTCGACATTCGTGATCTCGAGAACCCGTTCTACTCTGGCAACTACGAAGGTCCGAGGCGTGCCATCGACCACAACCAATACATCTACGACGGCTACTCTTACCAGTCCAATTATGGGGTTGGTCTTGCGGTTCTCGACATCAGCTCTATCACCGAGGACCCGACTGGTGGAAGCATTTGCGAGGCAGGATACTTTGACGTCTACCCCGAAGACGACGAGAAAGAAGGTGGCGGCACAGTCGCATTCTTCGGCTCATGGTCGTCCTACGCTGGCTTCAAATCCGGCTTCATCTTCGTGCACACCATTGAGCGCGGCTCGTTCGTCGTCAAGATGACATCCAAGGAGTGCGCTAAGCCCGCTGTGTGCAAGTCGGATTCGTGCTTGACAGCGATGCGCGCGAGCTCGATTGCAGGACGACTTGAGGCAAGCCAGGACTTCTGCTCTGACTTCTTGGTCCGGAAGAATGATGATGTTGGCTTGGTGCCGGATTATGCGAGGACAGGCTGTGCCGTGGGTAATGCGACGCAGGAAGTTGTTGCGAGGGTTAGCAGTGCGTGTGCTTGTGTGCCGACGAACGCAGTTCCAGAGCTGCCTAGGACGACGAGTCGGCCGCCTGTACCTACTGTTCTTCCTCCAAAGAGGGTCTGAGCTGGGCCGTACGAGGTTGGAGCTCGGCACCCACTTTGATTTGTGGGATGAGAATGTGATGTACCGTAGCAAGACACATCAAATGTATCAAATGGCATCAATATCTCGCATGGGTGCCTCTGCCGTACTCGTTCTGTAAAGAGTTATGCAAGTGATCAATTCCTGATCTTCTGTGTTGAAGATACCAACATGTACGCGATCGTGACGTGAACCTGCGTGACGAACCCTGGAAATCGGGGCTTCGGAGCTTCGAAAGATCGTCGTACCTGGGGATCATCCTTTGTCAACATCTGCATTCTTCGGGCTGCACGCGTTTACAGAACGACTGAGGATGCGGCTCAAAATCCGTCGCTACGTAACCGCATCAGGCCACCAGTCTGATTTAGGCAATGCTCTACCCCATCAAAGCGTAGCCGGGTAGCTCGGATCCTTCTGCAGCGAAAAGGACAGTCACGAGACCATCCGCCTAGCCAACGATGTCATGCTTGCAGCAAGCTTCGTGGACGTGCACTCGCGTCCTATTCCTCACAGTCGTTCGGATTGGATGTGGCTCAGGTGGCTAGTGACCGGTGGCCGTGCACAGACTGCCGTATAGCCGTTTGAGGCGTAAGGCTGACATGAAAGTCTAGGCTTCGATTATCAGCTGCTCGTATTACTGGGCCGCGATGCATACTACTCCGGGGAGCATCGGGGGTGTCGGTTTGTGGTTGGCTAGGGAGTGACTTGTGGGTGAGGAATTGTGGGCATGAATGCGTTCACTACAGACCCACTCAAGAAGCCTGGGAACGGGAATAATGTCTTGTCAGTCCGCCTGTAGAGATATGTGCGCTTGGCGAGGATGGGGAAGTAAGCATATATACTTCGTGGATGCCCCAGGTAAAGACAGAGCACAAGACATCGAGGCCATCAAACCTTTACACATGTTCCACCTTCTGATCTACTAAGTTCGATAACTACACCAAACCTCAACAACAAAACACCACAACTTTCCGACACCAAATTCATACCAGCGGCGTCATCGTCTCTAAGACTTCATTGCCGATGACAGACCACTACACCACCACCATCAACGCCCGAGACTTGACCACAAGACTCACCCAAGTCTCCCACGACACCAAAACCTCCAATGACACCACTGGACGCTCCTCCACCATGCCAAGCGGAGCCCGACGATCCCGAGCCTCCTCCTTCGAGCTCCCCAAGTTCTCCAAGTCGTCCACCATGTCCACTATGTCCAGCTCCGGGTCGGACTTCATCACGCCCGCTGTGCCCCGGACCAAAACGAGCAGAGAGAGCGTGGAAATTGCCGTCGGAGAGTTCAGCAAGCCGAGGGTCAATCAGAGGAGCCGACGCGATAGTGTCAAGAGTGGGGGGAATGAGGATTTCAGGTACTACGGGAGACATGCGAATCAGTGGCTGTTTAATGATTTTAGTGTCACTGAGTCGGTCAAGAAGGGGTGGGGGAAGGTGTTCGGGAAGGAAGAGGGGGGAGATTGGTATGAGAAGAGGAACTAGAGATGTCTTTGATGTATATATCGTTCCCGCAGATGCAACTATATCTGTGACGTTATTCTGCATTGAGAAGCATACCTATGGTAGCGCGCGGATGCAGGAAGCATCAAGCTGGGTGGATGCGATAGTCAATAGCCCAAATTACATATCTATACAATCAGATACAGTGGATGATAATTCTGGATATTTTGCACTATATCTACGCCGCGACGACTTGCTCTTGTTAGTATGGTGCAGGAAACTAATAGCCTTGATGAAACATGGTGCTAGTTCAAGCACTTCTCTACCGATGGCAAGCAGGAAAGTGCAGGTGCCAAAGCGACATCATTGGACGCGCCAGATCCCGATTCATCGGCTGCCAAACTTTTGAGAACGTGTTCTGCGTTGCTTCTGCGAAACTTGCATGGACATACGTCTGTAAGGTCAGGCGTAACAGAAGAACTTGTTGAGTCTCTGGTTCACCCCTGCTCTCGGGTAAGCTGAGAAAAAGGTTGAGCTCAGCCTTCTCTGCGGCTGCCTCAGCCCCAAGTCATGCATACATAAGTCTATTATATAACTCCGCAGTTGCCTCTGAACACGCATCGCCCAAACCATTTGGCGACAAACCCATTTTACTTCTGCTACAACTTTTCGGCCTTTCCATAGCTGTCAAACAGACGATAGAAGCAATCATCACGCATCGACACAACAACCTCCAATCGCCGAAATTCAGCGGTGAGGTGAACTATAAGTCTACATATCTAGGTAGACACAGTCGCCAAGCCTAGGTCTCCTCACTTCCAAAGGCCGATAGACATACATCATCGCGATGGAATCGGAGGTCTGCAGGCACAAATATCTTAGTTCGCTCGATATCGGGTTATGCTGCCTTTCATGTGGGACAATAAGGAGCTTCCTATCGGACCCAAGCATAACAAAAGTACATAACTTACCCGATTCAGAGGGCTGCGATATTGAATACGAACATGAGCCTCTCGAAACACCTTGGGATACAATTCGGCTGCTAGTCCTACTTGCCGGCAAGAAGTCAGACCCTGTTTCGTGTCGCATCACGTCTGTGGGACTCGACGAACAACCCGCATACATTGCCATCTCGTACACGTGGACAACAGAATGTGGAGATTCAAGCCGAACGCGCAAGCTTAGAATATACCCGGAACACCGGTATAGCGCATGGAAACCCTTCAGAGTCACGGCCAATTGCGAAGCTGCGTTACGACAAGTGAGAGATCCTAGGCTGGAAAGACTCGTGTGGATAGACTCCGTCTGTATCGATCAGACTTGCATAAGTGAGCGAAACCAGCAAGTCAGTATCATGGATCGAATCTACTCGCAAGCTTTACAAGTCGACGTGTGCATACGGGCTCCAAGTCAAGAATTTCCCGAACTCATGAAGTTCCTGCGCGCTGGAGATTTACCCAGTTATTTCCCAACTGGACTAGGACAGAAAACACATTTCACATCTGGATTGCCACTAATGGACATGGTCCAGCCTGCAAATTGTCCACGTAGTGATGAGAACCTGCTGCTGAGACAAGTGTTGGGCCTCTTCAGCATGAAGTACTTTAGCCGAGCTTGGGTAAGCCGATTCCTTGGACACATATATGTGATACAATATCTAATCAGAAATTTTGTCACATAGGTCATACAGGAGGTAGCATTATCCCGAATGGCTCTCTTGCACCTAGACGAGGACGTCGCGCCATTCGACATAAGAAAGCTTCAGATTCTCTGCGATCTCCTAGATAAAACAGAGGCCTCTAGTCCTTGCCTGTCTCGTTGGACTCGAGTGGGGAACGTGCCTACTTCTTTCGAGTTGGCCCCATGGTTGTGCATTTCTATGCAGAGCTCCGCTTCAGACCCCAGAGACCTAGTTTTTGCTATTACCGGTCTGCTCTCATTTTCAACCCGGGCTATGATATCAATCGACTACATGTTAAGTGTCGAACAAGTTTTCAGACAGGCAGTTGCTATATGTCTGCTACAGCGCCATGATCTGGCCATCATTGAATTTGCGGTTCTACCACGAGAAGCAGATCTTAACGTTGCATCGACTTTCAGCATGGAGAATCTCAGAGACTGTTTTGCTCATCTTCACAATCTTGACAGAATCTTTGGCAGGGTTCTGAGTCTGGATAGTTCCTTCGAGCTGTCGCATCGTCTAGTGCCTCAAGGTCAACTCCTCCCTTGTTTGCGGGTCCGCGCTTCGAAGCCGGAATACTGTACCAACTTTACAAGCCACAAGAGCTTCATCCAGCCCATGACACGAAGAGTCGACTCGGACATTATCCAACTCGTTCGGAATCAGTATGCCGAAGAACTCGGAAAGTTTGCAGGACACAACTGCAGTAAATTGCCGTCTACATGCCTCTGGGCCGAGACTTTCTTTTCCCAGGAACATACTTCAGTTCTAACACACAACAACCTCGGGTTTACGAAAGGCCATTGCTTGCTCGGCGACTTCATTGTAAGTATAGGCGGTGCAACTCACCCGTTCCTGCTTCGGAAATTTAGCCCTTCTTGCTACAGAATTGTAGGCGTATGTCACATGTGGGCTTCAAAGAAGCCTGAGGATGTTGACGAAGATTTCGTGGTGTTTGACGGCGAGACTTCAACTACTCAGGGATCTGGACGGGTATTGCACAATGGGCAGTTACATCCTTACTTTGAGCTTGAAATATATTGAGGCCTAATGAATAATGAAAGTTCGAACGTAGCTACATGTAGTCTCTTTACGACACTGACTTGATCTTGTCTGCAAGTATCGGTGCCATTCAAAAGATGTGCACCACCCTGATATCCCTACTATCGCAAAGATCTATGACGAATAATGATATAGCAAGGCAAAACGATAATGCACTTAATGATATTATATGCGGGCAGCCTTTCCAGTGACTAGAAAATTTCTAGCGACCTATTTTCTAGGTTGCTCTAAAAGTGACATGTCTTAACAGCTATTTAGACCCTCACAAAGATCCCTGCTAATAAGAGTATATGGAGTTGTACGGAGGTATTTCTGCTCGCTATGTGGCCGGACTAGAGGGGGGTGCACACATTATGAAAACGATAATAACGAGGTAGCCTCACCTGCAAACATTGACCCCGCAAAATGCTTAGGTTGCAGCTCCCCGCACCCCGTTAGCTGCTGACTCTCCCGTGCATTGTGTATATGGCTTCTGTCATCGTGGTGGAAATATTCCAACGCTACGCGCAATGTCTTCGAGAAAATGTGCACACAAAGATGTGAGAGTATTCGGCGACACCATGTGCTGCCTTTCCTGTGGGCTAGTTCGAGACATGGGCCCAGAAAACGCAAAAGCTGAGAACAAAGCCACCATGAGCGTCGACCAAAGAGCACCAATGATGAGATCATACACCTACAACGATCTTGCTCGGGATCATAATGAGATTCGGCTGCTCAAACTACTTCCTGACAGTCCATCATCCCCAGCATCGAAGCTGCTATCTCTGGAATCAGGACAGCCCTCGATTTTGCGATGTCAGTTGATCACAGTCGATCTTGATCAAGCGCCCCCTTATGTTGCATTGTCCTATACCTGGGCGACTGAGGACGGTGATGCAGGTCTCACACAACGGATAATTGTACATTCGAAAGTAGAGACGAATAACGACGATCTTATGTATCCCACGGATATCGATGAGGTCATGTATATCACGGCCAATTGCGAAGATGCACTTTGGAGAACACAAGACTCCTCTTCTACTGAGTTTCTATGGGTTGATGCTGTCTGCATCAATCAAGAAAGAATCTCGGAGCGCAATTATCAAGTCGGCATGATGGACCGCATTTACACGAAAGCCACAAGCGTTGAAGTTTGTATCAACAGTCATGCAGACTTCATGCCACTCATGGATTTATTTGAAACTGAGGATCTCATGTTCAAAAAAAAACTCAATAGCTTCGACAGTTGGCCAGGGATGCAAGAACTCGACAAATTCTTCAGGCTCAGATATTTCAGCCGAGTATGGGTAAGACTGTGCAAGCCATGACCTAAGAGAAACGCTGACAGGTTTCGGATACAACAAGGTCTTGCAAGAAGTGGCACTTGCCAGTCACGCTACCTTGCGCGTGAACGATCGCCTCGTCCCATTTCCAGGGAAGGCATTCAAACAGCTGCACAAAATGCACTCGAAGCGATTTGAACCCAACCATCGCATTTCTCAATGGGCAAGCCTGTTGAAAAGAGACGCTAGCGTAATATCGTGCCTACACGCATCCATGAACAGCTCGGCATCCGATCCCAGGGACAAGGTCTTCGCAATAACTGGTCTTCTCAAGCCTCACATACGTGCCATGATCTCGATCGATTACATGTCAACTGTCGACGAGGTATTCGCCCAAGCCGTATTCGCGTGCATAGTAGACTGTCAAGATCTCGAGATACTCTGTTTCGCCAGTCTCTCTGCGGGCGATGATCACGCCACAACTCCGGTGTTCACAGTATACGATTTCCAGCAATTTCTTGCGCACAGAGTTGGTGAACGCAGATTTGGTCGAGTGCGACGCCTTGTCGTTGAACGATCCGAAGGATTCGTTCCCACCAGCCAAATTCTTCCGCGCTTGAAGGTTCGCGCACACTTCCTAGACGCGTGCGTTGAATCCGTCAGTGACGGAACTGAGGCCCACATCACGAACTGGAACTTCGACGGAGACCCTTCGTTACTATCAGGAGCTATTCACTCAATGTGGGGAAATTTTATAACAGCTTCCCAAGGCCATACTGAGGTGCGCGGCTTCGTCTCCTTACGCGAAAACATTCGTGAAATAAAGGATCGCTCCTCGCAACAGGACTGGTCGAGCTTTCGCACACAGTATAGCATGGGCTTTGTGAGCGGTCATTGCTTGCCGGGCGACATCGTCGCTAGGCTAGACGGTGTATCTCGGCCACTCCTTCTACGCATGGTTGACACAGGTAGCTATCGGTTAGTAGGTACATGTGTTCTCTGGGCTACGAGAAAGTTCGCAGACTCCGAGCAAGTGAGTCCCTCACAGGCGTGGATAAGCGACAATGTTGCTGTGAACGGTGGAGAGACTTTGGATCAATATGTTGAAGTTGTTGTGTACTGATAGTGGTTTGGAATTGTGACTTCTTCACCAATTTCACGAAGATAAACGCGTCGCACGAGACAACATCACTACACTTGAAGTAATTGGCTCGACATTTTGCGCATGTGACGAATATAAATTATCTATTTTCTATAAGAAGGGTAAAACCCGCCTAAGTAAAGCATGCATATTATGTACCGGTCTATCTGTAATTCCAAGCTCATCACTCCCCGCAAAACCATCCTCTACTTCTTCTTAGGAACGCACTTGACATTGAACTTGTTTGCACCTGTGATAGTAGTATCAGTGTACACTGTGTTGCCCTGCTTAATACTGAACACCACAGCGCGACCAAGCTCCTCGTTGCCGCCAGTGCTAAGCGTAGCACAAGCATTAGTAAACTCAACAGTGCCGAAATTGTTAAGTGCAGAAGTTTCGCCGTCAATTTCGACCCAGGCTGAGGATTACTCAGTACCGTTGGAGCCGACGTGCTTGATCGAGGGGACGGTAAAGCGGCCAGTGACGGCCTTGAAGTAGCCGTGGGAAGGGGATGCGAGGACAGCGCCTGACTAGGCGTCGTCGTATTGGACTTTGTGTCCGGTGTTGGCTCCCATGGACTGGAGAGAAACATCGTTTCCGAGCTTTTGGGCAAGATGGCTCTTGCGAAGACGGTTGCCATTTGCACGAGGGCTGACACGGTCTCAGAGTGAAGATGGAAGAGCAAGCGCTATGCCGGCAATGGCTGCTGCGAGGAGAGCGAAAGAGAACTTCATGGTTGTTGATTGGAGGGCCTTGATACTCTTGGAGAGATGGAAAGAACTTGTTGCGGAAAGTTGTCTTTGTTGATGCTGTGTCGATCGTTACCCAGCGGATCTCGCTGACCTTATATATCCCATGTCGTGTATACATCTAATGCAAGCATGTGTGCTTTTGGAATACCGGTCGGGTAGCGACAAAACAACGGTCAACGCTAGCGTCCTGATATCTGGTAAATCACCGCATGTTCGGCGATCATTGACACGACCTACAGCTCAATTGCGACATGTGTACAGGTACCGGAGAATTGTCCACACCACTAGGAGCATATCTGTGTACCAATGCATCTCGTGTCCAGCATCTTTGCCGTTAGTGTTGCCGGGACCGGTCCGCATCCTGCAGGACGGTGAATGATTCTAGCTAGGAGTCCTCAACTTTGGGCGAATAAGATGTCGTTATTTTCGAGCCCAACGCCCCTTGTCTCGGTATAAAAAAAATTGCCTTGGAGTAGTCTCAGAGCACAGGGTAAATTTCGTTTCCACGCTGAGGTAAGCTGCTACGGCATTGATGCACAGCCACATTATGATCTGAGGGCACAGGCTCAAACTAGGAAGTTTCTTTCCATGTGCATAGTCCCTGGAAAGACTAATGTCACCTTCGTCGATCAAACAATGCCAAAGAATGATGATTGAATATCATATATGGATAGTTCACTTGGTCAAGTACCTCCTTGACCAAGTGAGTCGCGATGTAGGTATATCGCGAAGATGTCGGCACGCTGTGCTCCTGCCAAATCCCTTAATGAGATAATTTACCCTGCGGTGAAAGCCTGGGGATTGCTTGCAATAATTTCTCCTTTACTGTGGTACGTTACATGGGTAGGGATACCGGTATATCACTTAGCCGCTCGGTTGGTCAATGCGCTCCAACCTCTACAGCAGGACAGAAGGTAAAATGGTATCTTGACTTACAATCACCTGCACAGAGCAGCAGCAACTCAGTTACACTGTCACAATTCTTTCAGAATTAGACATACAACTGCATTCCGTTGGTGTTGTGGCTGTAAGTATGCAAATTGTCATCGGTGCCTCTCTCGTAGGTACTCGTATCAACGAGTAGGCGTGGCTTTCCTAGTGCGAAACAGGAAGTTCGTGATGCCTGACGCTATTTCTCGGCTTGCCCATGCCAGTTAGGAGCACGTTCAGTCCCTCGTTGCGAGTGATTCAGGACTGCCATGATAGCTTGTATAAGCTTGTGCGATCCTTTGTCGTTGCTTGAACCGCCGAGGTACAAGCCATGATCAAGGGTCACGCCACCGCCTGATCCAAATATATCCTGAAGCCTTGTCCAGGCTCGTTTAAAATAGCCAAAGGCTGGTCAATTGGCCGATATACTTGCGGCTCCTTGTTGTGATGGCGAGCAGGTTCTGCTGCGAACAATTCCCCTCCTACCTCAGACAGTTAATCTGGAATTTTTCACAAAGGTGACAAGCTTTTCCTTACGGTGCTGGCTTCTCAAGGTCTCCCGGGCACAACACCTTTTCAGACTGTGAGCAATGGGCAACAATGTGCATACGACGGTGAACCGAATGCTGCCTGTGAGATGCAATAGATCTTGACTGGGGCCTGGCAGCTTCAATGGTATGTGGTTACGCCCATCTTACAATCCTTCACTGAGCAAACACGTATGATCGAGACGCACCAAAGCAGCGGAAGGACATCAAAATGAAAAGATGGTATTCCAGAACGAAGCAACGAGTTGGTGGTATCATTCGCGAAGCGCCATCGCTATGTCAAATCATAAAGAAGCAGCATCATCATCAATCTTTCCAAGACGCCCCCCAAAAAAACACCTCACTCTTGCTATCCAAGTGTCTTCTCCTTACATCAACATGCTCTTCCTGCGACTCGCCGCCCTCTCCGCCCTGAGTGCAGTAGTTTCCCTGATCTTCCGTTCTTCATCTACTGCATCGACTTTGGCCTTGAGATCGATACTGCTGCTACTAGGTGGCAGTCCGGGCTTCTTGTCTTTTGCACCAGTTGGCCTCGATGACGTACTCTTGCCGAAACTCGTCGTGCTCGAGCTCTTTACGTTTCCACTTCCGGTGCGCTTATGCAGAGAAGGGAGGGCGCCTTCGGGGCGCTCGGTTTTGCGTTCTTCGGGTAGCGAAGATGCTGGGACGGATGAGTGGCGTCGTGCGTTTCGAGCCGCTTTTGCGAGTTCGTTGATACGGGTGCGTGGGTTGGCAGCGATTTCGGCGGGTGAGGACTCGGTGAAGTCGAAAATGGCGAGATTGTCCTTGGCTCCTTCCTCTTGCTTGACAATCGGATCTTTCGTTGTTAGCTTGCTCTGCGTCCTCGGCTCAGAGGAATCCGATGCGGGTTTTGATGTGGTTGGTGCTGAAGGAGGCAGTTTTCGTTTGGCGGTACTGGTCTCGTTTATGAGCGCTGAAATTGCCTTCGAAGCTGAGGACGCTTGGACTTCAATCGATTCTGTCGAAAGTGGGCTTTTGCCTTCTTGGCCTGTTTCTCGTCGATCCAGCTTCTGCCTCAAAGGACTTCCTGTCTCGGCCTCCTCTTCTGCAACACGTCCAGCTATAGCTGACACTGGCTTCCATCCCATCTCATCGGCTGGCTCGCGCTTGACGGTCGGCTTGCTTGTTGTTGACGGCGCTGTCTGTGGTTCTACGCTCGTCCTCCTCTCAACAATCGCGTCTGCAAGCTTAGCATCCGGCCGTCGCATCTTGGTATGAAGACTTGGCTCCTTGTAGCTGACTTGCGGACGCGCCCTTCGTCCTGGTCGGCCTGCACCAATCTGGTCCACCACACTCAGATCACCGGGCGGTGGCGTATCCTTGCTTTCTGGTCGAGATGTGGATGGTTCGGTTGTTGGAGGAGAGATTATGGTTTCCACGGCAGGTGTCTTCGGTGGGAGTGCATCAAGGGTGATTTCGGCAGTCAGAATAGGATCTGGCATCGGAAGCACTGGTATTTCCGGTGGCGTAATAGTGCGGTTGATGTTGAGGCGCGGGCGACCAGCTCGACCTTTTGGTGGATGTAAGACCGACTTCTCAGGTTTCTCCTGTACAGATTGGCGTTGCTTCTTTGGTGAGACCATGGGATCAGTGTTGACAGGTTCTATAAACTGTTAGCATACGACTGTTGCAATCAAATGGCGTGACTCACTGCTCCCAAGAATTGGTCTCTCTGGCGAAGAAGATCTAGAATCCTCGTTAGACGCCTCAGTCTCGGATGCAGGGGCATTTCGGCGGCTGAACCTGAACGCCTCGGAGTTGGAATGTTTCTTGTCCTCGTCTTCCTGTACACTAAACTTCCGCTTCGCGCCAGCCTTGACAGTCCTCGTAGCCCCCTCCTCCGTGTTCTCTGGTGGTGACTCGAAAACTGACACGCGTCGAATGTTCAACTTCGGCCCGCTCTCTCTGCGCTTCTTACGCGTTTCGAGGTTTACTGAAAGCGCGGGCTCTCCTTCCTCGTTGTTCTCTTCGGGCTGCGCTGCATCTGCTTGCTCGGGGTTGTAGGAGATTGGCCCTTCGTCGTCAAATCGCGACACTGGAGGTGGCCCAATATCTGGTGATTGAGTGTCCGGATCTTCCAAGACTTCTCGTAGCTCATCCGCACTGCGTTATGTTAACATCTCCGTTACTTCATCTTCCTACTATTCTAAAGACTCGCCCTCGTTCAGACCAGATGAGATCAACGTACCCCATAGTTTGCCTGGGATAGTGCTTGTCCTCTGTGATGGTAGGCATCATAGCATTCTCCACTTCTTGCAGCCCCAGTCCACTGCGCCATTGCCGTTCATCTGGATTTCGTCGCGTCGCAAGCTGTGGCCTACAATGAGGCTGTCGGTCCGCCTTCTTCAATTGTCCCAGCTCTGCGACCAGGCCTCCAAGCTCTGCCATCTTAGCTTCCAACTTGGACTTGACGGCATCGATATTTTCGAATGACGGGCGCAAAGGCTGGGATTCGAGTGTGTTTTGGAGTTGGAGAACCTGTTCACGCAGGGAAAGGTTCTCGGCGAGGAGACGCGAGCAGTCATTTTCGAGGCTGCGGATGCGGATAGACTGTTGCGAATTGGTTCTGAGCCGGGTTAGCTCAAACTATGCCGACACAAATTGGTAGTGTACACGTACTTTGCCAGCTCGCGATTCTGCCTCAAGAATCTTCTTTTGACTGCATGTTTTGTCAGCGCATGCCATCTCTCCTCTTGTCACATCTCCTCACCAGCATCAATCGTCTCCGCCGAAGGCTGCGGCGCTATCGGCGGCTCGTTCAGACGCGCCATATGCGCGGAATAGGTATGTTGAGATTAAGTATGATCGCAGTGGTGTTAGAAGCGTGAGTCGCGGCCTTCCTAACGTTTATCTCGATCGTTGTTTCCGTGTCGTTATCGTCATAATCGAGAAGGTTTGGGGCGTTGTTTACCTTAGCAACAACGCTAGTGCTCGGCAAATAATGACAGGGTTGATGCGTGGACACGTGAGTGGGGCAGAGCGCGTTCGGAACATCACGACAGGTATATCAGAACACTGTGGGACGAGAAAAAAAACCCTAATTGAGAAGAAATATGTCGAACTACACGCGTCCGCTCCCGTCGCATCTCCGTAACCAGTCGCTGGGCGGATCACAGCAACATTCACCAGTCCTACTTGCCCGCATCGCAGAGAAGAAGGCCGAACTCGCGAACCTCAAAGACTTGGAGGCACTCAGTGGAGGGCTGGCAGACCAGATGCAAATGCTTGCTGATAAGCTCTCGACACTTTCAGATGGCACGGAGGGTACGCAAATACCATTCAAGATTGAGGGATCACTCTGCTGTTCATGTACACTGACGTGTCTTTCCTCTAGCGGTCGCAGCAGTCCTATCAAATTGGCACAATGTTCTCCGCGCTATCAACATGGCGTCCAGTAAGTCTTGGATCATTTCGAATTTTTATGTCATCTGACCATGCAAAGCAAAACTACCAAAGCCAAAAGAAGACGAAGACGCGGGTGCGAAGCCTGAGGCAGACCCACCGCTTCCCCAGACTCTTGTCCGCATTCCCACGCAGCACGCTCCTGCGGTGATTGAGCAGGCTAATGCAGGTGCTGCCCCAGAATGAGTGGCCGTGGGAGTTGAATTATATGCCGCAACACTTGTGTCGCTGTAGGATTGGATGGAAGATGTCCTCAGCAATTGGTCGCGTATGCTCACTCACTATCCGATTCGCGGAAAGACGATTCGATCAAAAGGGATAATCATGTACTAGCATCAGCAAACAAGATGTGCAGATCAGCCCAACGGGTGGGGACGCAATTGTGAGTGGAAGCTCCTTCTGCAAGCGGCATGCATTTGCCGGTGTCGGGTTAGAAAGAAAATCACACTTCTAAATGAGAAGATAGGGTTGCCATTGTATGCTTGTAGAATGCTTGTAGAGTAGAAGGCAATGCTGTGTATATTGATGAAGCTACAATTGGCATATGCGATGTTTCGTCGATGAACGATCCGACTCCAGTGGAATGCCTGATGGCAGAACATCGTGATGCGCCTAGGTAATGCAACTCTTCGTAGTATACGGTCAATCGCACAATCCGCTATGCTAGCAAACCTAATCTAGTCTCGTATTGAATGAGACTCCTAAAACTCCCTGCTGAAACTGACCGGGCATACCATTTTTGGCATTCGTGAAATTCGTGAAAGCAATACTAGAGTATCGCTTCGTGATGGGCCCCACAGTGATACAATCGTCATCTATTTCTTGACCTTGGGCATCTTCTCGTAGGCATTGGGGCTCGGCTTTCGTCGCTGACGGCGCTTCTGTGGCTTGCCCGAGCCTTCGCTGTGATCATGGCCGTGTTCACAGTCTCCATGGTCATGCTTGTGCGCACGTCCTCGGTGACCAGCAGCCCCACCGCTAGGTCTAGCTGTGCTGTTGTCAACCTCTGAATCTGAATCAGAATCAGAGGAGGAAGAGCCGGAGGATTCGTCGTCCGAGGATTCGTCAGCAGCGCGGGGCTTGTGGTAGATACAGCAAACTGTGAGCAATGTTAGTGGAGACTACAGTAGAACATGAACAAGCACTCGCTACCTTTTGAAGACTTCTTGCCCATGCCCTCGTTATCGACAACGTCCTCTGCCCACTGAATGCGTCTCCGCTCAGTCGGTTCCGCCCGTAGACGAAGCACTCCCGACGGTGCTGACAATCGCAGGACGGGCTGAGGCCGAACCTCCATGGTCCTGCTGCCGCCTTGCGACGTAGGCGTCGCTGTGCGAGTTGTTGCGCCTTGCGAAGCCATAGGAGTTGAAGTTGACATAGCGTGTGTGTGTGCAAGATATTCAGAGTGGGAGTATCGAATCGGACCCTTCAAGTACTTGCGCAACACAGTGTGGGGCGATTCATGCGCAGGGACCAGAGAGATGAGTGAATCGTATGGGCCGCTCAGGCTGGTTGATTATCGTACTGTTTCGTTGCACGTGTAATCTTATGGAGTAAAAAGGAGAGCAAGCAGTGGATTTGCTAAGGGCAATGGTTGCGTGTATGTAGGTATCTGTGGTTGCTGGTGATTTGTCGACGAGAAGAAGGGGACCCGTGCGTCATAGCGATCGCGCCTTCCTCGGCTCGACTTCCCCAATGTCGAAAACACCACCCGGTGTACGCCACGCTACACCCCACGATCACCTATGTCGCCTAGGATCTGTCACTTTATATATGCATGACAGCGCACACTACTGTCGCTGGTTGCGTCTATACGGAAGGAGCGGATGTCTAGGCATTCTGCAGCCGTACTTCAGCTTATCGACACACTGCATGGCTGACGATATTTCCAGGCCCAGCTTTCCCGCGCACGAACTTTTGATAGAATGCTAATTCAAAGCATACTTCTTGGCCACTTGTAGGTAACCTGCTATGCCAAAGCACGAGGATACTCGAGATTTTAATCGACATGTATTCGTCCGGCATCTATGAACGGCTTGCCTAAATCAAACAACACTCGAGCCTCGACACTCTGTATAGCTCTAGGCAGTGCCGTCGCCGAACAGTGACGTTTCTCCATGCGACCAGATATGTTTGTAAGAAAACAGTCAAAAATTGAATGTGTGCACGCTATCTGCATCTGACAGCTCAGTAGCGATATCGCGAACCATGGAACGCTGCCCAGCGCAATCCAAACTCCATGGTTCAAGTCCTTAGTGAGAACCACATTATTTTCTAGGACTTCAGCTGAATTTTTGAATGCGACCCTATTTATTCTCATCAGTTTCTTATCCCGGTAGATTCTGCGGATACACACAAATACCTTTCTGTGCAACTACACTTCTTAAAACCAGCAACAATGGCGAACACCTTACGTCTTCCTTCCTTTTTCAAGTTGCCTTTCGAGGTCCGAGAAATGATTTACAAAGAAGCTTTTCCGTCACGGACCATCACAGACATTTATCGATTAGGGTGTACTGTCGATTACCCTAAGTTTGCAATCACTGCATACAAGTGGAAGACTAATGCAGACAAGACCAGTCGTGATCTGGTTCACAAACAGTTTCCTCGGTGGGTCGCTCCAAATCGACAATTCCTCACCGAAGCAATCCACGCGTTTGCTAGAAACAAAGTTTTCGAGGTAAAATGTCGGATCGATGATCTAAGTGAAGACGAAGAAGAGGAAAAGGAAGAGGGAAAGGGAAAGGGAAAGAAAGAGAGGGACGAAGAAGATGCAGAGGAAATCCCGATGCTGCAGCGCTTGATACTAATTCAAGCAATCAGCAGCATCAAGGTTGGATATATTGCAAACAGAGGTCCAAGTTCACCAGATCCTGGTTCGTTACACCTTTCTGCCGAGGATGCTGAAGCACTGTCGGCGTTCAGAGACCTCCGCAAAGGTAACTTGCCTCCAGATTTAGTGCTCGAGTGGAGATACGATGTGCACGCACATAGCTCTTCCTCCGACCCAAGATTCGTGTCAAGAGTGTTGCAGGGTTGGCAGCACAGCTTTAGAAGAGTCACTGTCACCACCACAACCTCGGACAATCGTGACCGACCGGTACTCCCGGTACAGAAGCAAAGCAAGCGCAACGACGAAGGCCCGCAACACTCAGTCCAGGACACTCCCATAATCAACATCAGAAACCGACTGCGCCAGGAAGCAGAAAAGTGTGCACGGCAACTTGTACGCAGCAATGGTTGTGGTGTGACGAGGGTTTGGCTTAGCGTTGAAAAGTCGTTCGTCCACGGGATGGAAATCAACATGTATTTTCAAACAGTAGAGGCAGTTGATTGGGCAACGATGGGAGCAACACCACTTGCAGTGTTTGATGAAAGATATCGAGCAGAAACTTAGGCTTGGCATTGTTTTGGTATATGGGCACGATGTTAAAGTGTGTCCTCTTTTCGCCATGCGCTTTCCTTCTCATGCGCAGAGTCATCCATGGATGTCGCACAAGGTTTGGGATTCAGTAGATAGAAAAACAAGTCAACATTACATCATGCACAGCACTTCAATGTTTGAGTCGACTCTCATATCTTATCAAACCCCATCGTTTGGTGGTCTAGACGGCCAATTTGCGCTTTTGATGAAGGGAGCGACCAGGTCATCCTGGGTGGGACCCGGAGGCGAGAATTTGTGATGCATCTGGGGCGCCGAGGACGTGTGCGCATGAACAAGGCCGCCTTATCGCCGTAGCTCGCTTCGAAGCTGAAGATAGTTCGTAGTGCAACGCGCTCCACGTCGACGGTGCTACATAAGACCACGCCCAGGTACTACGACAGAGACCGGGTGATGGGGCGCCCTCCGCGATGGAGGCATCTAGCGCCAGGGAAAAGGGGAAAGGGGAAAGCTTACATCAGTCGCTTTTCGCAGCAGGCACAATTTCCATAGATGAAGACGCCTTATCCAAGACGGACGAAGCTAATATTTAAACGCACTGGGGTGATAAGACGCGGCTTGGCCTACAGTCCCGCGGTGCACGCTGCAGTGCGTTCGGGCGCTCTGAAAGAAGCGCGAGGCTCCGCTTCATGACGTGCACAAATCAACAGCGAGGCTGCGGCCTGTGGGTACGGGAAATGAAGACGGCGGGCCGCAGCATCTCGACCAAAGCAAGTCCACTCTGCTAGAAAAGGAGAAGGAGGGCCTTTGCAAGGCAGGATGGCCTGAATAGTCAAAGCTGGACGAAGTGCTCCGGTGGATAGAAGCTGAACAGCAAAGGGTAGCACAGGAAGTACAGATGCGCTGGTGTCGCGAAGAGAATTCTTCCAGAAAAGACTCAGGGGCCTGAGGCGGGGGGCGGTTCAACATTCTCGTGCGGTCTGGACGAGCACAACAGCGAACCCTGTCGACAATCAGGAACAAGCCAATCATAACAGACCATGCGGCGGTACCTGCATTAAGCATCCCCATCTGGACATAGTGCCCCAGATGGGGTGCGATCAGCGTGCGATCAGCATGCGTCTCCAAATAAACGGCTAAGTTGCATGGAGCCTATAGCCTCCTGAAGGCGAAGCGCGATCTACTGTAATCGCCAGCGGGATGTGCCACTGATAGCGATACGAGGCGGCTTCACGAGCGCGCACAAAGGCTGTTCAGCGCACCATGGCGGTGCGCCAGGTCGGAAAGTGGCCCGGAATGTAAAAGAGCGCAATTACACAACCACAACATCAAACACTGTGGCTGCGCCTAAGCGGCGAACCCTGGACGCACTCACTTCCCGGCGTCGCAGGCTTGACCCATGCACCGGCGGCGCGTGCAGCCAATCAGGGCGCCTGTCAGCCATTTCCAGACACCAAGCTGCTTCGAAGCCTCATCTACTCCTCGAGGTCGTGCCCGGCCGTTTCTTCCTTCTTCAACTCACTCGCCCGTGAGCGCCGCTCCTTCACTGACTTTCACCTCGTCGTCAAGACGACTTCCGCCGTCCGCACCTTACCCCAGTCACTCTTTTTGGGCCCGCATTGTGTTTGTTGTTGGTAATCTTTGGCTGCTGCCGTCCCGCTCGTTGACACCCCGTACTCGACTCTTGAATATACACCGTCTCTCGGGCCCTTTACGACCGCAATAACGACCTTACGCTGTAATTATCCATAGTATTACTGCACCTCCAGCACCACTACACCACACCTTCACCGCACACGACCCCCACCCCTGGAGTCCACCTTCCACCCACACTCCGTCGTACCTGCCGCATTGGGGCACCGGATGAGACACGTGCCCGAGCCATGCATAATCACCACCAGCTCGCTCACATGCACCACTTGAGGCGCGACGCGCAAATGGCTGCCAGCACCTCCGCCACCCACACACTGGTCGACCGCGCCAGCCGCGTCCTCGTTGCGCGCACCACGTGCACCAACGACGACGATCCTGGCTGCACCAAGCCCACACAAGTCCCGACCATTGCTATCGCACTGGCTGCTATGTAGGATACTTGCCGCCGCACACTGACTATGCTAATGCCCTGCAGTATACCCATTGTTGGACTCCTTGTCGTACTAGTCTTTTTGCACCGACGGAATCAGAAGAAGCTCGCAGCAGAAGATGCAAAGGACAAGTACAGGTCCATGGACTTCGGCACGGGTGTCGCTGGAAAGAAGAACAAGGGCGGTCCTGAGATGAGCATCACCGAGAAGGACATCAGGGGAGGCGCTCACAACCGCGGTATCTCGCTCGAAGGTGGAAACCCCTATATCCTTCCCGTCGGCCTGCACGGCTCCCGCGAGTCGTTCCACTCGCTCTCGCGCTCGCAGAACGATCCTCACGACCCCTACCGCCCCGTCACCTTCCTCCGCAACGACAGCCAGAGCATCCGCAGTCAGGGCCGCGGATACGGAAACGACAACGGGTCTCTGTACACGACTAGGACAATGTCGAGTGGTGGAACGCAAAGAAACAGGATGGGCGACGGTCTTCTCAACAACGCCCAGCGCATGTCAACCTCGCGTCCCATGCGATCCGAGTCGCTTTCCCCTGACAGCACAACCTCACCAGACGTCAAGTTCCCCGATCAGAACATTGCCTTGAGCCCGCTGAACCCGCGCGTCGAGGGTGAGCCTCTAGCGATGCCAGCGTCTGAGTTGCCACATTCGAGAACACCACCCGCAGCCTAAAGTCCTCCCAACGTGCCCATCATCGCTGTCCCTGCGCCTGCAGCCGCTAAGCCCGACATCTCAACGTCCCCTGTGCAGCAACCCGCCGTTCCAGCATACCCTACCCGTGTACAGTCGCACCAAGCTGCCGTCTATGAAAATACAAACACCACCAGTATCATCAGCACGTCAAGCTACGGCGATGGCTTCCAGATTACTCCACCGTCACCTCGTCTCAGTCAAACCATGAGTGCCGCGTCAGGACTTGTCGCACCTCAGCCCCTACGTCCCTTGTCCACGACCCGCGAGGGTCTGGGCATTGATGAGTTCGGTAACAACAGCAACCGCCTGTCCATCATGCGCCCCCTGCCCCCGGATGACATGGAAGGAGACCCAGCACAGCGTGCTGAGCGCATCCGATCCTTCTACAAGGAGTACTTTGATGATTCGAAGCCTGAACCCATTGGCGGCCACACCTACACCGACTACTATGAGGATTATGGTTCTGAGTACCACCAGGATGGCCCAGTCTTTGACACACATTCGAGAGGATTTGTCGCAGCTCAACCCAACGCACCCTTCGCTGCTCCTGTGACTCGACGTGCAATGACCCCTCCCCCTCGTGCACCCCCGCGGTTCCGAAGCAACACTCAGACCGGCCCTCGTGGCCCACACATGTCGAACAGCTCAATGGCCTCATCCAACTACCCACCTCGCAACATGTCATCTATGAGCGGTCGGGCACCACCACCAAGGAGGCCTCTGCCTCCGCCTTCTGCTCTTTCGTCGCTACCCACGCCAGCCAAGTTGTCAGAGGATGCCATGGTCTTTAACGCACTCGACTTTGCTCCCCCGGTCTCGTACCGTGACCGACAAAATGGTTTGAGGCCAGACAGTCCTCTGGGTAGCCCCAGGCCGTACAGCCCAGCCTTCCGACCCCACACTCCATTGGCCAGCTCCTTCGATGACCTCGCAGTGCTGCCCAGCCCGCATTTGCTTCGCAAATCAGGCCTCTTCACCGGCCTTGACTTTGCGCCGCCGCCCAAGTTCCGCGATCCTGGCTCGAATGCATCGGATGCTGGTTCCATTCGCTCCAACCGATCCGGCATGTCAGCGGTCGGCAGAAACGCGATTGCCAATGGTGCCAACCGCGTCAGCAAGATCCCCAAGGGTGTTGTGTTCACCAAGGACGACATGCTGAACCAGCTCAAGCCACAGTTGAGCATGGTCTCCAAGGCATAGTCTGCCCCTGCAATTTTTTGAATTTCTGCACCATACTTTGACGACGACCATCCTCACCCGTATACCGGCTCGCTGGCTGAGCTCCACATCCCGTTGATTGATCGCACAAAAAGCTCACACATACATATCGATCTGCCCCCTACCTTGGTGCGGCAGACGTGACGATTTCCTTCGAACGGCATAGAAACGGCGCGCGTTGGCCTCACTATTCTCCACCATTAAAGTAAACTACGACGATTGCAGATGTCCTGTCGCAACCTTGCTTTGGCCACATCTCACCTTGCCTCCCCCTCATCACGGTCTGTACAAGTACCTGTCTGAACCGGTCAGATGCTGCCTTCTTCTCCATCTATCTCGCGTGCGTTTTTTCTAGGGCAGCGGTTTCAAAGCGCGGGGGGCAAATTACGGTTCTCCAATGGCGTTAATTGTCTAATTTCTAGTCTTCTTTTCCTTTTTCTATCCAACAACAAACTGCGGAGGCGGGAGCGAGGAGGGGGAGTGAGATGGAGAGGCGAGAGTAGATGTGTGGAGGAGGAAGTGGTTTTGCACATAGAGTAGGGATGGAATTGAATACGAGGCATTATCCTGCATGTGTACTGTTTCTGCTATTTGTGATGGGTGTGAATCGCAAGTGTGACGTGTTGCTCATAGCGCTGTGATGTATTCCTGGCGAAGATGGAACTGGTGAGTGATGAGAATCGCTTCAAATGCGGCCATGTCATGTCATGTTACTTGCACACACCCACCCATTGACACAGACACATGAGAATTAGCTGATGGCTGAGTCCAGTCGTCAAGTGTCGACTGTATATTCGCTTAAATACGTACATGAAAACTGTCATGTACGTATACACAACGACTCATCTCTGATTCACGCCCATTGTAGAAAAGTATTCAAGCTCGTCTTCGACATTGCACGCCATCCACGAGTTGAGACATACACGCGAGTTAATCAATCATTTTGTGCATTCTTTTCAATCGTGAAGCATGCGACCGGATATCTGCTTGTATGATGCCGCAAACTGTTGTTCATAAACACATGTCCAGCTATTCCCACCTCTGACCACGCCCATCATATCATGCAAAAGGGTATACGCTAATATGCACTAAATAAACACGTCGCTCAAAACTCATATCGCCCAAACTCCTTCATATGCATCATCCCTCCCGTCTGTCTCCTCCTTCCACCTCTAAACATTCCCCGGCTTCTCTTCCGTATCCACATGCCAGACAATATAATTCGGCAGTCCATAGACCCCATATCCGGCCCTCTTCGCCATCTTCGCAAACCCCTCCGTCTCCGCCTGATTCTCAAACGCATATGCAGGAAAGTTGATGCCGCTGCGGTGCACATCCGCCTTGACGATGATGTTGACGCCGCCGATGCCATCGAGGGGCATTTCCTCGTCCTTGTTGGCGCGTGGATCGCCAGTGAGGGCCATGTATTTGCGATTCGTGGGGAACTGCTTGTAGCCTTCTGCGAGGACGACGGATTTGGGGAGCGTGGCGGCGAGGGCGAGACCTTGGGCGGATTCTTGCCAGGAGTTGTAATCGACTGAAATGTGTTAGTGGTAAGCAGGAGGGTGAAGAGGGAATTGCTTACAGCGTCCTTCAATATCAAAGACCTCGCCATGGCGCTTCTCGTAGCGGTGGAACCAGACGTTGGGAACCAGGACGTCGCGATCGTGCGCGATGAAGTCTTCGATAATGGACTTGGGGCTGTCAACGATGTCGACATCGCGCCAGTAGACCCAGCTGTGCTCGGGCTTTAGGGCAGTGGCGAGCAGATAATTCCTCGCTCGACCCATGGCCTTCCTCCTGGGGCCTTGGTTTTCGAACTTGTGTCGGTCCTTGACCTCCTGCTTGATGTTGACGCCAAAGTCCTTTTGCACAATCATGGTTGATCGAAATGCGACATCTGGGTTGGTCTGGATGCGCTCGAGCTCCATTGCTAGAATCGCCAAGGTGTCGTCGCTGGTATCGCCGACAAGGAAGGCCAGGTCGATGAGTTCGTGCGGGTAGGTAAGCTGGACGAGGAGGTCGAAGTGTGTTGCGAGGTGCTTCGAGGCATCCTTGAGGGGCGTGACAATCAACATACGCTCCTTATTGCGTAGGGCGTCTACAGTGGCGTCGATGCCGTTGAGGTTCACATATTGCACTTCAGTCTCGTTGATCTCGACGGGCGTATGGTGGTTGAAGATGACAGGCGTCTGCATATGGGCGTGCCAGTCCTCGGCTTCGTTCGCGCTCATGCGCATGGGCGGCTTGGAGGGGCCAAAGCAGGAGAATCTGGATCTGGCCAGTCAGCAAACATTCTGATATCAGACGTCATGCCGTCCGATGAGTGCGTCACATGACATACCTCTGCACCTCTCCCGCCATTGGGCTCAGTGACCGCCACAGCACAATGAAGAGCGTGAACAAGCCAAACCCCAGCAAACACCGCGGATTCCTCAGCGAATGAAGAAGCTGCCGTGATGGCGGCAACCGCGTCTTGGCCGTCTTCCATGTGTATCCTTTTCGCAGCAACATGTCAACTGGTGAAGCTCTACCGCCGTGTGTTGAATCCTCTTCGTCTCCTCTTGCTTGCGATAAGCGTACTGATACGCTGCGCTCGCGAATGTTGTCTGTGTTGCTACGTTTCCGCTGGACATGCAGTGCTGCGGACGTGGGTGGTGGGGAGTCCAGCTTTGCGGTAGATGCGCCGGAGCGCAAAGGTTTGGGGACGATGAGCGGGGAAGGTGAGAGGTGGGGGAAGCGACGAGTCTCTACAGTGTGCGGTGTGGCCTGATTGCTCTTGTGAGGAAGCGGCGCACGACGTTTGCGGGATGAAGTCGAGATCTGTGGTTCGCTGTGAATATACGACTATGCGCCAATTGGAATCCTGCGACACATGGAAAAGGTGCGAAGCGTTTTCGATTGCAACGGCTATCTCTTACTACAGTGGATACGTCTATTCGTCTGGTTCTGTGGTCGATATTGCCTAGCCACTATCGTAAACAAACACTCCGCGTCCTAGCTGGCAGTCGCGAGCGGTACCCCTGCTCCGGATACGACATCCCATTTGCGGCAACTAAAGCCATCTCGCGCTATGGCACGCCACGGTAGAGAGCTAAACAGTAGAGCGGACAGCTTCAGAGTGCTTCATCGAGCGTCGTGAACATGAGATCCTGTCCAGGCGTCCACCATAATGCACATGTTCATGTCACCATCGATGACACGCAGCGGGCCGAAGACTAGTGTGCGGCATGTCTTCACCCGGCAACACCAAAAAAAGCATCACGCACGAACGTTCAAAGAAAGTCCAAAGCTTATCACCCTTTCGTAGCATCGCACGCAAAGGTGTCTCAGCCTTGCTGTAACCCTCCAACCTGAAGGAATCTCCTCCGCATCCCCAAGTCGTGTCGCAGCGCAGACCTACGGCCTCATCAATGCAAGTAGCACCACATGCGATGCGAGCTCAGGAATGTGATGTGACGCTGCATCTATATTCGATGTGTGCGCAGGGCCCCTTGTTGTGCCAGATTTTGCTCTTTGTGAGATGAGGAAATGGGATACAGCATGAGGCCTGGTGGCATCCACGTAACCTACCACAACACCCACATCTCGTACGCACTCCCCCGTGGTGTGGAGGCGCAGTATTGCCCCGAGCCAACACAGTTCTTCTCCAAGTCGCGCGACACTGCAGATGTCAATGCTTCCCCCCCGCCTAGCCGATAGCAATCTTTGTCAATGACGACGGGACCAAAGCGAGGCTGGTCGGACGCTGTCCTATGTGTAACCAGCGTAGACGTCCTGGCTATTCCACATTGCTCACCGCCATCAAGTATTGCTGGCAACGGCGGCATCTTAGCATGCATCCTGACAGCCTGCAGACTTGCCGTTGATATGCTAGACCTGCGGCACGGGGATGGCCTTCCCCGCAGCCACCGGGCGTGGGAACGTTGCGAGCAAGTCCGAGACCAGATGCGAGGGTTTGCCAGACGACTTGAACGCTTTGGTCGAGTCTGGATGCGTTTCTCCGCGCAGCTGTCTGGTATTGGAGGCGTCGGCAAGTTGCATGTACCATGTGTTCCTTCCGTCCAAGTGCTTCGTGTGCTGATCTCCCAAAGCCACATCCAGATGTGAGCTGTCTGAGCATTGGGACCAAAATTTTGCCTGAGACCTGCACTTTCCAGACCGATATTTCGAGTAGGCGCCGGCCACGTTCTCCGTAAATCTAAGATGCTGATCTCCGTTTCCAATCCGCGGAGGAAAACGCCGCGAGATCGTTGTCTGGCCCAGAAGCTCCATCTACTTGAACTTGTGCGACATGTCGGATCAGATTGTCGGATGAAGGGCCGATTACCTGATCCAAAACGACGTTAGCAAGCGTCAATATGCACCTCTCCCTTGACGTTTTGGGCTTGTGTGGCGAGCATCATGCTCAAAACGGGAGGGCCCGCTGGGACCAATCTTTTAGACCAATTTAGCATCACAAACCACGTTCCGTCCCGTTGGCGTCAAGGTGGTGTGTAGTTGCAGCGATGGGCCTCGACTGTATGACGTGCGGCTAGAGGTCCAGCATCATGCAGGACAAGACGGCCTTATGCCCGTCGAATCCTGATCCACATCGGAGTCGTCTCCGTCGCTAATGTTTCGCAGATTGCCCGGGGAGTCTGCTGCTGGAGGATTAACATCGATTGGACTGTGCAGCGCTTTCTCGACTCTGGATGTCTAGTGTGACACACAACCCGTACCGTTGCGCGTAGTAGCCAACGTTCCGCTTCCGCACGCGCGAATCCTTCGTAGGTGATCTAGCAGGGATTCTTCCGATTGCCGTTGGCAGTCGGAGGATTTGACCAGAGAGGACATGGTTCCATGCGAGAAATCGAAGCAAGTCGATCAATGCTCAGGTGGGTGAAGTGAAGGAAGGAAGGAAGGAACGTCGCGCACCGCCGGTTTGCCAAATATCCTGGTGACAGACTAAAGCGGATTATTTGCCTAAGACTAATCCAACTTGCAATAGACATGTATGAATGTCATTTTAAGCCCAAATGCAGGGCAATGCAATCCGGAGAAAAGAGGTGAGTCGAAGACACGTCACACGAAAACGACTGCGGATTGAAGGTGTTGGAGGAAGAAGACGTATGTTATTACTCGTTTGCGACTTCCAAACTTGGATGCAGTGCCAGCGTATGTGCCGCACACCGGCTTTACCAATGTATACCAATATTTGCTGCATTTAAGCCATAATCCAGATCCCCAGTTGTCGTACAGGCCGTCATTAGAAATCCGTCATCATCATCATGCATGCCAACAGCGGCGAATCAAAGAAAACGATGAGTGCCACGCAGGGCGAAATTTACGCGTAGGGAATACCGAAAGAGTACACGACAGGTATTACGCCGAAAAACAGCCTCTTGCATGAGGGGGAATCGCCGCCCGGATTTTGGAGAAGGAGAAAACTTTTTGTGAAACACATTGCCATGACCCACGCTAAATCGCTCGAGAATCAGACTGCTGAACGAAAGGAAAGAGGTAAACAAGTCCGAAAGTGTCGTGATATCGGGGATGATTCCCCGGGTTTGTCGCGAGTGCTACAACTTGTAATGGGCCTTGAACGGGACCTGGAAGTCGTGTGTGCCGACCGATCTGCAGGAGGCCCTGATGCGCTGAGCATCGCCTGCGGGCATGTAGTCCATGGTGTTCTGGAGGATTGCCCACAGATCCCGCATAACTTGCTCACAAGAGATAAAGGGCTCGCTCTTGTTCACTGTCAAGGGCTGCCGAATGTCCTTACTCGTGTTGTTGGGGTTCAAAGCTTTCCATCCAAGTTTGAAACGGCCGTCACCGATGCGGGCTTGGGTTGGGAGATCTGGATTGAAACTCTCTAGCAAGTGTTGAAGTCTACCGATGAGGGTAGTATGGTCGAGACGGTTTCCTGCCTCGACTTGATCCTTCGCCCTGGCTACGTGAGGTTTGGAACCCCCCGTGGCTAGACGTGAGTACAGGACGCGGTCGTTGCGCTTCTTGCGGGTGATTTTGCCGGTTGCTCGCTGATCAACAAAGACGGTGTTGCACTTCACACACGCTTGTCCAGGGTGAACAGGTACGTGCTCTCCGTGCTCTAGGCAGCATGGACAGCGAACTCCGCTGAATGAAGGCTCAGCTGAAGGCGAGTAGGGGTGGTATCTATTGGACCGTCCCAGTCGCGGAGAACTACATGGGGTCTGTGCTGGAGATTCCGATGCCGACCCATAGTATCTCGACAGACCAGAATCAGTGGCGGACGAGACTGAGTGCTGCCGTTGCATGGGAACGCTTGACCGAGATTCCAAGTCGAAAGTATCCAAGCGTAACGGTGCCAATTGTATGCGCTCAGGAACACTGAAATAATGTGAGCAACGTTCTGCAGCCTGAGAAGTAGTAACTTACGGGTTTTGGGTCTCGTTGTATACTTGTGATACCACTGGGAGTGGCAGTTGGAAAGGTGACATGGTGAGAACCTTGACAGAGTGTGAAGACAGTGGTGTGTGGTAAAGAAGAGTAGGGAGGGAAATTGGTGTGTTCGAGTATCTTGGGAGATGAGGTTTGACGAAGGAGAAAGTATCGTTGCAGTTTGAGAGGAGAAGGCTCTTTTATCTCAGAAAGAGAGATGGCCATTGCTTCATCCTGCATATGATGGGCTCTGGGAGCGCGCGGAAGCGGGAAAAGCACTATGTCCTATTAGGCTGCTGCGTTCGCCTTTTACGACCTTTGCATTTGGGGGTCATAATGCAGTGGCGGACAAGACGCCTTACCCGATCGAGATCCTCACATCCAGCTACATGTGGTACGGGTTGTGGGGTGCGCTTGGGGCACTATCCTCATCCCTTGCCGCCTTTCACTGAAACACTGCCGCTCGTTGAACGAACAAGCATGGTACTCCTTGTCGAGAAATCTTCGACGTTTTCGTGGCCATCTGGACGGCATGCAAGGTATATTACACCGCCTTTACATCAGCCAAAGAATGTCGGGACAAAGCGAGGAGAGCGCACAGTAGCCGTGTATAACGGAGCTGTCAAACCAGATCGTGCAGTTGTAGCGCATCTCCTGCTGCACAGGAGGTTGTTTATGTGATGGGTCTTGTTGTGAAGCCGTGGCAGCAGATCTGCAGGCTCGATTCGTAGCCAGGGTATCATTGTGGCTTACGTCCAAGTCATGATAGCCGGGTCAGATCAGATGGGAACCGTTTCGAAACGCCAGCCCGGTCTACGGTGCATCTGCTGCAGGCCTCTCGATTTGCACGATCCCCAGGCGCCCGCGCAAATTGTGACCAGGGTCGTTGTCGTTCCCGACGTGCTAGAGAAGCTGACATGGATGAAGAGAGCACTTGAGTGGAGAATTAACTAGCGCGTGAACCTCGAGTTGTACAAAAACAACTGCAGATTCCAGCAAGCCTGCAGCGCTAAGGGGAAGGAAGCCGCGATCCCCTTGCGACTCCATCTCAAGGCTGATGTGAACGAGACGACGACCGCGAGGCTCATGCAACGAGGATACGACGTAGCGCAGCAACAAGAGCGGCCCCACATGTGCACTTCACATCTGGACGCTAAGCGACCCTTGGCGCTGTCAGCCACGAAACGGGACGAAGGCGAAGTGGTGACGAATAGTGAGGGTCCGTAGTCTTGAACGGCACTGCGGCACTGTGGGTGCTGGGTCCCAATGAGTGTTCAGTCAATATCACGGAACATATGGTGTTATGCATCTGAGGAGTTACGGAGGTTGTGATGGAGGATTTGCATGTCAGGAAGTAATTCAGCAAGTCGAAAAGTTTTGGAGCACTTGGGTATATTCACAAGAAAAAGAGTGAGCATATACATGAATCTTGCGCCAACCCAAAAGTTTATCCTGACCAGATAATTGGCGGATGCAGAGCGCGCGGCCGCGGTGTACTATGATTCGCACTTCGTACCCAATTCGAATAATACATACAAGTGATGCACTGACCCATTAGACTCGTCCTCAAATCCACTCCAGACGTCAAAATGCTCGACACGACGGCGGGATTGCCCGCGATATGCCATTACGCTATCACAGAAAGTCGGTCGCAGGAGTAATCTATGCAATTATGATGGAAACGCCAGCGTAATGAACTTTTTAGAGCATGGAGACAGCGGCCATGGCAGCGAGGACCAGGGCACCGTTCATAGCACTGAGAGTGGCAGCACCGCTTGCGTCACCGCCCGAGCCCTGGGACTTGGGGTTGGTTCCGGCAACGCCGGGGTCGACGAGCTTGCCCTTGCAGAGGTACTTGCCCTGGATGAGCTTCTTGTTCTTCAGCTCCTGGTAGGGTTCGCAAACAGATGTCATGTTCTCGGAGGACTGGAGGTTGAAGGCACCGGCAACGTTGTTCAGCTTGGGAGTCTCAACACTGTTTTGATTAGTGGTTGTTGTGGAGAAAGCATAGAACAAAACTTACTCGGTCATGTTACCGCTCATGTCAAAGGCTCCACCAATGCTCTTAAGTTCGGGGAATCCGGTAGCATTCTGGAGACCAGTGTTGTTGGCAATCTGCAAGTTGTCGCTGATCTTGGTCAAGAGGGGGAAAGACAGGTTGGTGAGCTTATCATTGCCAACAATGGCAAGAGCCTCGCCGACCTCAGTCAGGTTGGGTGCGGAGAAGGACTCGAAACCGTTCTGGTACAGACCGAGGGAGCCGTTCAGCTTCTTGAGGGAAGGCAGAAGGATGGATCCGCACGAGCGGAAAGTCAAGTTGGTTGCCCAGATCAGGTTGGTCAGCTCGATCTTAACGGCCTTGTTGTTGTCGGAGAAGTCGAGGGAGTTGGAAACGTTGCCAAGTTGCATCTTGATCTCGTTGATGTAGCCGTTGTTGGCAATCTTCAGGGTGGTGGCCTGCTCGATGTTGATGCCCTCAAGGGAGCGGAGAGCGGTGTTCTGGATGTCAATCTTCTTGGCCTCCTCGACGGATGCAGTGAAACCGATGTTCTGGAGGTTGGGAAGAGCGTTCCACTTGATGGAATCGACCTTCTTGAGCTTGGGGAAGTCGACGGCATTGAGGCGGGTAAGGCCGTCCAAGTTCATCTCTCCGCTGAGCTCCTCGAGGTCGCTGGCGCTGATGCGCTTGATGGCTGAGTTGGGTGGTCCAACAAGGTTGCCGTTGAGGAACTTGACACCGCCGAGGGAGATGTCGTCGGTGGTACCAGTGGCGATGGCAATGCTGCCAGAGAAGGTGGAGCACGAGGCAATGGCAGTAGCGTCACCCTGGTTCTGGACGGTGGTGGTTCCGGAGACACTGCAGGCGGCTGTTGTGGTGTTGTTAGCACGCGTCTCGTGGCGGTTCCGACGGAAACATACCTTGTGCGGCACCGGCAGCGGCCAAAGCCGGGAGAGCAAACTTGATGATGGAAGGCATTATGTAGCGGAAGCGTTCGGTATGTGGGAGATGATATTAAGAGTGGTCAATGGCTGGCAGGCTCCTTTACACGGGCTAAGGGCTGTGGATGGGTGAAGGATGCTTGGAGCGAGAGGAAGAAACAGCAAACGAAGGTATTAAAACTAGTAAGGCCGTGTGCGAGACAGGGAAAGGTCGACTGTCGGCAAAGCGAAGGTGGGTGGAACGTGAAGTTGAGGGAGGGAAGGCACGAAGGACAGAGTGCGACGGCGGCTGAAAAAGGAGGAAGGAGACGCGGACGTGCTTGCTTGCCAGACGGCTAGCGCGCCGGGCTAGTGTTTTTCGGGTGGAGATCATATCAATTGGGGGCGCACGTGCATTTCTGTCGCCGTCCCAGGTTGGCTCTGCGCCGCTGCTGAATGCTCGACGCGCTCGACGCATTGTTGGGACGCTGGCTGCGCGGCCTCACCCACGCCCTGCCACTGCTGCTGCTGCTGCTGCTTTTTCGACTTTTTGCCGTCTTTTTTGCTCTTTCAGCTTTGGCGCCGTTGCAGCATCCTCGAGGGCATCGCCACACCAAACGGTGCTCCACCCGGCAGCCTCTGCACCGCATTGCACCGTCTCGGTCCCAGAGCTCCCACAGTGTCATTGCGTGTTTGACAGGCCGTCAGTGTCCCCGGCCATCCTCATCTCTCCGCGAGGCTTGTGCGCCTTGTTTCGCCCTGCACTTCCAAGGCGACGTTATCGCGCTCCTCTGGCTTCTGGAATAGCCGGGCGAATCACGCCGCCCCCTCTTCGCTATCGTCTCGGTAACCCCCAGCGCACATGAAAGCTGGATTCGCGCCACATCACTCCCGTCTTGCGTCTAGCTGTCATCGAGCGGACTGCAGACCTCGTTCCAGTCCCTCCAGCGATGCGTCCGTCACACCATCGTCGCCATCTGCCAGTCTGCTCGTGCTAGCCGCCCTTGCTGTGTCTCCCCTGTTTCGGTCTCCAAAACCGTTGCAATCTTGCCTATCCTCAAGCATCCACATCCGCACTCCAACAGCGTCATGATTCTCCTATAATAACAACATCTCCACTCAATCTCTCCTTTAAGGTTGCAGCTCGGCTACAATTCGGATGGCCAAGTCCGTGCTGTCATTTCCGCCCTAGAAACAAACCTCAGGCATGCACATCATCTCATTTGCCCCCTACAATCCCAATGTCGCTTGGCCATAAATGCCCATGAAGAACTCTGCCTGAACTCTGAACATTAGCAGACCATCGCCAATGTTCGCCAAGCCAAACGTTGGATGCACCCAGACCGCCGTTAGCGCGACTCGCTCACCGAACCACCGTCTTGAGGCGCACATTACCAACTTTGACCAGGCAACGTGATAATCAATATCGTTTTCGTCATGCAAGGTCGTTCAATGAGCAGTCTTCCTTTATTTCGTAAAACCAAGGCACCCTCGTTGGTCTGCTGCATCTCTGACGCTTAGACGAGTACCGCAACCACAAGTTGTTACCATGTGCGTGCTGTTGTGAGATATCTCACATCACTCGAACATGCACTTTGCGCTATCAAGACTAGCACACGCCGGTCTCGATTGTCTGCGAGACGCCTTAGCCGAAGACAACATGTGTCATATTCAACTTACTTGCCTAAATGCTGAGCCGGGATAAGTGTCTTGAACATCCACCATCAGGCATGGGTCCACCAAGCGCGGAAGTTCTAGTCCAGAAGTGCGACATGGTCTGGTTCCGTCATAGAGAAGCACGTTGCAGATTCATGTCACCAGCCTACCCGCTATCCGGGGAGATCCATACGAGATCACAGCATTCAAGCTGATAGCGGGAACAGAATACCAGATCGTCACCGCGAACACTCGAACACACGACCTGGTGCTACATCGTTAGCTTCGCTCATCAGCCGTTATTACCTGCAGCCTGTGCTTGTACAGCTCCGCTATGATGCGCTGCAAAACCTACACCGGAACACATATGGACAATGTCGACCTTTTCTCGGAATCTGTATGCAAATGATCCGGTGCGACTTGCTCAAGTCACTTGACCAAAGTCCTTCAATGAAGCCTTGTCAGTCCACTAGGACTCGCCATAGTGCAGTAGCTTTCATCGGGGAAGTGGGCAGACAGATCTTGTTGGTCAGAGCGAGATTGTGTGACGCTGCTCACCGATGTTCAGTCTCTAGCCTTGGATGCGGCACAAGCATGTCAACCTGTGTTACCAGCAGCGACACGCTGTCCCTCACCTCACATCGACAACCAATCCCTGGATAATCGATACTGCCTTCCCCATACACGCATCCGAAGCCCCGCCCGCTTCCGCCTTGCCATAGTGAGCGCAGCGGTGATACAACAGTTTGTACCTTGTCTGTCCGAACCAAACTTGGTTTTCATGGCCTCTCCACTGCCGCCCGCAACTCCCCAAACGGTCGTGATCTTTTATTGAATGACAAGGACCCCCGACACACCGCCATCTGCCGTGGTCGACGGATACCAGCATCATCTCGATCTTTCGGAATTTCTGAGGCGAGTTGTGTACATGGAGGCTGACTCAGTGCAGATGACACGCATAGGAGTGTATAGTCATTCACCTCAGGCTGATAGCCAAATTCTGCATTACTGTGCTTGTTTACACGCCTGCTGGAGTAGTACAACAAGCAAAGTTTCGGAAGCATAACAGCACGCCATTTGACCGGCCATGATCGTCGAGAAGCGAGGAATGTGGCAGGTCGGTGAACAGCGGCGCCTCGCCTGCCTGTGTTACCCTTACCAAGGCCCAAACCTCAGCATCGTTCTTGTCGTCACTGCCGCACCGTTGCAGGTAGAAACCCATGCATGAATGAGGAGAACCTCGAGCGTTCAAGCTCTGAACGGTGAGTAGCGTTTGCTTCATTTGTATACTGCTCGACCATGCGCTTGTCGTCGCCTGTGTGCCGGCAAACATTGCCAGCCAATGATCTAGCCGCCTAGACGCGGCTCGTATGCTCGCGCGTCAAACCTACGTAAAAGCTGGACCGAAACAGACTGCTTGCAAGTCGTGCAAGCCAGTCCATGTCCATGCAACCTTTTCTACTTTCTCTCATCTGCACCTTGCCCGGCAGCAACGGTACCAGAGTTCGTCTAATCGCCTAGACTGCATGGGATCCCCGTTCTGCCTGCTCTCCACCATGGCGCAAGACCGCAGAGGCATCACCCTTGCACCCGCGCGCTTGTTTTTTCTACAACAACAACAACAAACCAAAGTCTCCGAATATGGACAGCCGCACTGCAACAAGCTTTATCCGTGTTCGAGATGCACACTAGGTACTATTGCTGCAACACGCTAATGTCGACGTCTTCGATTCTCCACATATACCACATGAACAAGGACCTTGCAGTTGTGTGTTAGCTGTTGATCGAGGGTGACACCAAGAAAGCGCAGCGGACTTGGACGCACCTGTAAGGCGAGAACTTGGACGCGAGGTCGAGCATCTCGGCCTCGCTCATGTATCTATGGTACCATGCGTCAGTCGATAAGTACGTTTGGGGAAGTTGCTTCAATTCTCTCGCTCAAACTGCTCGAAGCAAACAATGCCCACATCCGCGCGGTTTCTTTTCTGCCCCGTCGACTGTGCCGCAATCCAGGAGGATCATCACGGTGGACAAGCAGTGCGACGATGAAAATCTTCCGCGCGCAGATGCGGTCAGAGAGGTGCGGTGGGTTGGCGACGTACTTCCATTTCCCGCCTTTGGCTTTCAATTTGCTCGTGTCCCGGCCCATGTACGTGGCCATGCCGCGCCTGAGCAGCGCTTGTCAGCCTCGGTCAGATGGGGTCTTTCGTGGGGGCGGAAAAGAGGAGGGAACTAGCAAGGGGAGAGGACTCACTGGACGCCTAGATCCCCCGTGCTGAATACGTCCATTCGTTTGAGCCCGAAACATGCAAACATCTCCACGCTCCAGCGGCCCAGGCCGCGCACGGCTACGAGCTTCTCGATCAGCTCTTCGTCGCTGGCGCTGATGAGCATGGGGGCGCTCAATTCCCCTGAGGCAAATTTCTCGGCGAGCCCCGAGATGTATTCTGCTTTGCGCTGGGAGAGACCTGCGGTACGAAGGGTAGGTAGGTCATTTTCGAGGATTTGAGAGGGGGAGGGGAAGGAGGGGTGAGTTTCTGTGAAGAGGGCGGTGAATTTCTTGCGGATGGAGGCGGCGGCGGCGCCAGAGACCTAGTTTCGTTCAATCAGTCTCGTCCTTGTGGCGTCTTGAATTCGCCTATGTGTCTCATATGACCGCAATGAAGTCCAAGTAAACCATACCTGCTGTCCCATAATCGAGCTCGCCAACGCCGTGAACGGATCAACTTCCTCTCTCAACCCCTCTGGACTAAACATTTCTATCAAACCCTCGTCAGCATAATCCCCCATCCCTTCCCATCTCACATCAACTTACTACAATGATGCTTCTCAACCAACCCCCTCAATTTTGGATCCACACCGATCAAAAATTCCTCCGCATCTTTCAACAACGTATCGATATTCCGACTCGCCCCATTCACCACCCCAACGTCCGGCGGAACTAATTCTTTCGCCTTGCGCCTCTTGACGGGCGACGGGTCGTCTGCCTTAATCGGGGACGAAACGACAAGCGCACCTCCAGGCATCGATAGCGGCGCGTTGGTAGCGTGCGGATCCGCTATTCTGGAAGCAGATTTCACCGGATGCGAAGATGCGATGAGCCCGACGCCAGCTGGGGTTGGTGTGAAAGGCGGCAGTTTGACCGGCGACTCCCCCTCCCCCTTTCCCACTCTGCGTTTCTTGGGCAGCGGAGTAGCTGGGAGATATGTGTCCGGGAAGTCTGCATTTGGGAGTGGTGAAGAGGGTGCTTGGGCTGTTGGTTTGCGCTTCTTGGGCGCTGCTTTTGGGAGGGGGATTTTTGTGTATTTCGCAGCGCCATTTACTGGTTTAGGTTCGGGTAGAGATGGAGCTGGGGTTTTTGCGACGCGGGCTGAGCGGCGCAGAGACATTGTGAAGTGTTTCTTGTGGAGTGCAGTGGTGTTGAACAGGGAGGGCTGACGTCATGGGGTTACAAAGGATGCTTTGGAATTGGAGTTGCGTATAGTATTACTGTGTTCTTCAGGTTTGTGGTTGCGATTCGTAAACACGCATACATACAGTTGTATGGAGTCGGTGGAGTCCGTTGACGTTGAGGTTGACACAAAACGCGGGGATGAGGTGATGCCCGCGTGGGTGACGCCTGGGCACGTGCTGAGATATCGCATTTCTCGGATGGGGGAGCGACGTCAGACGTTCATGCGAGGAACGACTTGAGTCACTAAACGATTGCATCTCATACATGTCTGTCTAGGCCTCTCTAATCTTGGGTGAAGAAAGGAAGTTTCTCTTCTTCTTCTTCTTTACCTCATCAATATCTACCTTCATACTTACCATGACTCCACTGCCCGCATATCAGAATCTTCCTCTTGATGTTGGAGTAGAAGGAAATGATACCTCCTCAAGATTGTCGCACGGGCTTCGGGCTTGCGACGCGGCGGTGGATACAATCTTAGCCTTCTATTTTGCTACTGGAATATACATGGAGCCACGGAGCCCATCGTGTGTGTAATCGGACGTCGTATTGATCACTCCTCGCCCCTTCACTTATCTCTGCAACCGCAAGCACTCGGCGAAGTGCACAAGACCGAATGCAATGGAGATGGCTTGATTTAGAAAACTGGTGTTACACTCTATTGCACATCCTCGATATCGGTTCGTCCACCCAAGCTCGCAGAATTCCAACTCATTCTCATATCCACATTCTAGTGTCCGCTCGATGCGTTTGCCTTCCTCTTGGTTATGACCATTGCCTCGAGGTCCTCGCGCTCGGCCATCTCCGACTCGATATCCTTGATGACTTCGGTAAGATAGGGGACGTCCTGTAACTACGTTAGTATGGGGTTTGAATGCTCCCAGAGGCAGTCTCACATCCTCCGCCTTGGTCCACTCCTCCTTGGGGAGAAGCTGATGCGTCATGGAGAGCTGCAAATGTGTAAGTCATTGTCCGCCTCGTTTATTCCAGTAGGTCCATGTACCTGCATAGCGCGGCGCAGACGGAAGACGCGGTTGTATGCGTCCTGGGGTTGGAGGCGCTTGAGGGCGGTCTGCACAACGTCGTTCTCTTCGGGGAGCAGGTCATCGGCCCTGTGAAGCAGTCCGCGTTAGCCCATGGTCCACCCTAATGACTGTATATTGCCCATATTGTTTTTTGCGACAATTTCCATCCAATGCACCGCCGCCGGGGGCTGCATACCTCAGTCCGAGCTGCCTGTATCCTGCGGCGTTGCAGTACCAGTTGGCGAGCGGCTTCATCCAGCGCTGCAGCCATGGGCGCTTGTTGATGAACGGGGCGAGCGACGGCGCAGACATGGTTGCGGGTATTCGACGTGGGGATGCGGGTGTCAGGGGGGTGGGCTGCCG
>Ga0265780_10000553_pt1 | contig 57569 bp, 55 predicted proteins | sample P1T30metagenome_FD_192432 | JGI IMG/M metagenome (GOLD analysis project Ga0265780, IMG submission 192432) | Plant litter microbial communities from East Loma Ridge, Irvine, California - P1 T30 | ecosystem: Environmental > Terrestrial > Plant litter > Unclassified | place: USA: California... | reverse complement strand
AAAATTAGTACTTTAGTTATATATATTTAATAAAAAAAATTAATTTATTATATAATTATAGTTCTAGAGCTCTAGCGAGAATACTTCTTAGCAAGTAACTTCAAAGTCATTTATTTTAAAGCCTTGCATCTCAACGAGCACTAGTCCGAATTAGGTAATTTTAAGCTCATTTTAAAGAGAAAATTCCGCTCTATATTTTAAATTTTTAGTATATATTACGTAATCACCATCCTGTTAAGTAGGCTGATCCGACGTCTATTTGATTAATTTGACAAATCCGATAGAAATTACAATTCGATTAATTTTGGGTTTTCCTAACGTATTATCTATATATTAGTAGATAATTAGTAAGATCTATTTTTCTATATTATCTTTTATAAAGATAGAAGCTAAAATAATCTTATCTTATTTATTAAGAGCTATATTTATATAAAAGTATCTATAAAACTAGATAATCTATATCTTAAGCTTACTATATTCTTTATAGAAAATATTAAGAAGTTAAAGCTTAAGGCGTTCTTTTTCTAGTTAAGATAGCTTAAGTATATTTATAGTAATATTGCTTATTATAAGAATCTTTAAAGTATTAAAATCTTTTTAAGTAACTAATAATTAGATAGCTAGTATTAAAGAGCTTAAGTTAGTTTTTATAGATAAGTAAGAGTAGTATTAGATATAGAAATTAGAAGTTATAAGTACTAAGATAGTAAAAAAATACTTCTAAAAAGAGTATAAGTAAGTTAGTAACTTAAAAGATATAAAGTTAATTTATAATATAAAGTTAAAGATACTAAACTATAAGAGTTATAAGTCTTATTTATATACTAGTTCTATTCTATATATTCTATACTATCTTATAGTATTTATAAGTATAGAACTTATTAAGACTTATAGAACTAATAAAACTTATCTTATTATCTTATATATTACTAAAGCTTACTTTAGCGTATAAGACTATAAGACTAGTTATATAATCTTTAACTAAGAGCTTAGTATAGAATATATCTTACTCTATAGTAGAGTTACCTAGCTACTCTCTATCTTATATCTCTTAAGTTATATTATATTCTACTTTTTAGTTTATAACAGCTATATAGCGCTATAGAAACTATAGTAGAACTAAATATAATACGCAAATATATAAAAGAGATATAAAGATATCTTCTAAATTAGATATAAGTATAATAGATATAAGCTCTCTTATAGATAGTAATAAAATTAAAGATATATAACTAAAGTTTCTTATACTAAGAAATTTTAAGTTACTTAGTAGAGTAGATTACTTAGTAGTAGATTATATTAGTCTATTTTTTACTATTAAAGTATAAGTACTCTTTATATATTTAAAACTTTATTAAAAAATATATCTTCTATATTAATAAGAAAAGTTTTCTCTCTATCTTTAAAAATATATATCTATTATATATTAGCATAGTTATAAAATAAGAAGATAGATTACTTATAAAAAGATACCGCTCTAAAGAGCGATCGTGATAGCAAATCTAGACAATATTCTTACTACAACTTCTGCGAAGCACGTATACTACTTCAGATCAACCTTAAGTTAAAGCTCGCATTGACCGCAATTCCCGCGAGTTTGCCGCGGAAGCATAGCGAAGAAGACGGTTCGATGAGCAAGCGCGAGCTACTGTTCAATCATGTCCTGAAGCATAATGGAAACCACTGCCAGCGATGTTAACAGACAGGTCTAGACCTTGAGCCTCACTATTGAGAGGTCCCGTTTCCAAAGCATGCACAGGTGGAATCTCATGATGACCAGTCACTTGTTCAGGGCTCGGTTGCTTGCTCAAATTGTCCTCTCGCTCTGCGGTTCCGAACAGATGCCAACCCACGAGAAGTTGTCGACGAAGCTCGAGCTGAAGGCTGAAGAAGAGATAGTGCTTTTGTAGAAGTCGTTCACCGCATCCCTAGTGTTCGAATTGTACACCATCGTTATGAGACCCTCATTTCCGAACAAGAGCTCCCCTCGGTCAAGACCCTAGGCGCGGCAGCAGAACGTCGGCGAAGCACTCCCATGTACCACGATTAACCTTGACCGGTAAAGCCTAGGCATTTCTCTCTGCACGTTTTGGCATGACTTTCTGAGACTCGTCTTTGTTTCCTCTTTGGAGCGCTGGAGGCACCGAAGGGCATGTTGTTGCGGACAAAGTACATCCCCAAAAACCGCAAGGTCAATCGAAGCAGTGAGATCACCGCTTGACTGCTGGGTAGACGTTCGTCAATGGGTATGCACGCTGGACATGCATGTTGACGACTAACGCGACTGGTCGGATATCACCTTAAAGTGACTAGTGCAGCAAAGATTATGAGCAAACACAGACTTTAAGACGGAGTTGGAGGTGTGTAATGTTGGAGGTCTAGTGAGATCATTCGATCATGTAGGCGAACCGCGCTGAAGCTCTGCCGTCGATCGCAAGACGCGGACGTTATCATTTACAGCATAATGCAAACGCCGCTCTCGAGTCCAATACGCGTTGGTCCGTTGCGATGCCCGAAGCAGCACCAAGACTAAGAATCCGGAGCGTGACCGTTCGCTGTGGGTGACAATTCCATTCCGCGACGCAGTGAGACCTCGCTAGGCTTGCGCCGTTCCGACGAGTGGATCTCGCGACAGCCAAGGCCGAGCGGAATGGTATGACTGGAGGAAAGCTCGATCAAAGATCAAAACGGTGCTCTTTCTTAGTCTTGGAGACTTCATCGGGATAGGCGGCGGGACGCGATCAATATTGGCACTCAATGTGGCGGCTCCCATGCGGCACATGAGTAACGTATGCTGGTTGCGATGACGGCGCGTGACTTCAAGAGGCGATCTTCATGTGAAGTGCCCGGCGATTCGCTCTAGACATCTTATCAACAACACCTGCAGTTCCAAAGTAAAGTTATCCTTGATGACCAGAGTCTGTTGCACGGATGAAGTTGTCGACGTGGTTCTCCTAGGAGAACTTTAATACCCCGATGGGCACATGTCACCTCAATTTGGGCTATCGCCCCCGTACCTCGAGTCTTTCTTTTACACACTATCTGCACAGCAGCGCACCTAAGGGCGGCCTGACAGGCATCCAGGGCTAATCGAAAGGTCGGCGACGTGTGACCGCGAACTCTCCACTGTGCGTAGAGCACCGTGAATACCAAAAGATGATTAGGGTTAAGATCCGAGTCTGCCCTCCTCACGCACTACTCTGATGTTTCCATCCGAGCGCAGGAATAGACATGCGAACGACCCATTGAGACCATACCAAGAGGCTCGGGTGTGTGCCAATCGTGCAGGTACATGAGGAACGGGAGAACCCGCGTTCCAGACGGAAGACAGACATCGGTAACTGTAGGGAAAGTGATATGCTGTATGGGAGAGAATGATCGTTGTACAGGGAGTGTGTTGCGCGTACGTCCCGTTGCTGGCGCCATTGTCAGAGATTGAGAAGGAGGAGCGCGAAATACAGATCCAGTCCATAACGAGCGGTGTAGATGCGAGACTGTTGTTGAGATACAGCGCTGTGCGAATGCATTGTTTGGGTAGTTGCTGGAGCAAGAGTGCAGGTGACGCGTGCCCGACACGCTAAAATGTCCGCCTGTGCCAAGCCGCCTAATCATCGCGTGATCACGTTTTCCATCCAACCTTGGAAGGCGGGCGCGCGCTTCGTAAGCATTCCACGCAATTCTGACATTCACTAAAGCCATGCCACGAGCCTGATGACGGATACTGAAAACCACATAGCGAAATGGGAGCGGTCGAAGATGCCATCGACGCGGCTGCAGACTTTGTGGGTCCGTTGATAGACCAAAAAGGACACAAGCTCGAGGCCGGAACCACATTCGAGGCCAACACCCTTGTGCCGCAAGCCCTTTCGCATCTATACGCAATCAACACCGCTGACCTAGCGGCGGACCCAGATTCTCCGTATGACGCATCTCTTGCTGGGATCGTCTACGGTTTGCTCGATGTTATCATATTGTTCGGCGTTTTGCCTCATCTATCACCTGGCGTATCGTTCAGCCAACGTCCGCGATCAGTGCTGGCAGTTGCCTGCGTAGCCATACATGAGAAAGATGTAAACCAGCTCTCCCAGGCCATCCGAGGGCTTGTGCCAATATTAGAACAGAAAGGACTTGGCGTACAGCCACTCCTCAGCCAAAGGATCCTACCTGACATTATTTCTGCACTCGCAGAACTGGCGTTCTCCCCTACAATTCACGAATTTCATCGTGAATTTGGTTCTATCTACGAGAAGGTCATTGAGCGAACACCGACTTCACGTCTTCTTCCTATCCTGACGAGCTTCCTCCAGCAACCTCTTCCGACATGGTTGAGACCGACATTGTGCAGAGAACTGGCTTTAATACCATTGCGCCAGCGAGGTATTCGCCATACGATTGAGTTTTTCTCTCTTTCGTATTTGTCGAAGAACTCTCAAATACCACAAGACGCATCCGGTTCCATGTCGCAAGTTCCTATCTCGATGGAAGCCGTTAGGCAGGCTTCACGATTGCTCGTCTTGCCACCTAGTGGTACCGAACAGGATGAGTGGCTACGACAGCTTGCATCTCAGTTGTGGGCATTGTTGGACGGCGATGAAGGCGCAGACATGAGCCAAGCCGCTGGCCAAATAATTGCAGAAGGTATCTTGAGCAAAAGGGCAACAGGCGCTCCAGACAGTGTCGGATGGCAGCTGTTTGCTCAGCCCATCCTTGCAGACATATCACCTGGAGTTCCCAGACACGACCGGCCAGAGAAGACGCACCATAGACATGTACTGGTGCAAGAACATGATCTTGAGATAGCATTGAAAAGGCTGTCCGCCATTGCGCTAGCCCACTCTCATGCCGGTCTTTTGAAGAGGCTGGTCGGCCCTCTTTTGTTGAGTGTGTGGGCATTGTTGAATCATGCCAATGAAAGACCTGCTCTGGACAAGAATTGGGGTATGTTATCAAGGAGTATTCTTCTCCGATTCATGGCCATATCCTGCGATGCGGCCTATTTCGACAAGATTGCTACAAATATCTTCTGGGATGGAGACACACATTGGAGATACGAACCTGGCTCTAGCGGAGGCATTGAGATCCGCCTGCGAAGTGACATAAACCATGGCATTACTGAGATGGATAGCATTCTTGCGCGCCTTCGTGGCCTTGATGGAAGGATCAGTCTCCTTGTTGATCTAGTTGTAGATGCCAAGATGCCCGATGCCACTGTTGGGTCAATTTTCCTGCAGGCTACAAAGCGGTGGTTGACTCCACCCCAACTTCCCGCAACATCCCTGACGGACAATCTCGACACTGACCCTTTTGCTGCACTGACCGATGCAAAGTTATCTGAGGCTATGGCAACCAGATTTAAAGATCAATTTGCTCGCAGTCCCCAGCACATCATGGAGCTCATGGGTCAAGTACTGGCCAACTTCATGGCTGAACACCAGACCAAGGTGCGAGCACTTGAAAACCAGGGTAAAGTGAGCCGATCCAATATGCAAAACCTGTTGAGAACGACTATGAAAGATGATCGCGACAAGAAGACTTCTGGCGATGACACTATGGAAGAAGAGCTCGTTGCTTTTGCAATGAGCATCCTGAGCACGCTCATTGGGTCAACCAGCTTCGTGCAGACACCACAGACACAACCGATACTAGCATCAATCATCACATCGCTTGTATATGTGTCGCAGCATCATGCTCAACATTCGATATCGCCACACATCATAGATGCCGCAAACCGACTCCTTCAGCTTGTACAGCCATCTTCTATTGCCCTACAGACTGGAGATGACGATCCACTTGGCAGCCACCGCGCGGTATTAAGGACCATACTCACTGACATCAATTCGCCTGAGCCTCCGAATCGCACTTGGGCATTGAATACACTCCGTAAGCTCATTAGGAACCCCGTCGCGTTCCCGGTTGTAGACATTCCTTCAATCGCCCACTTGCTTCTTTCCGCCTCCGTCGCGGACCCAGAGTCCTATGTTCACATTTCGGCTATGCCTGTACTCGTCGACCTCGCGGTCCGCGCGCCTAATCCTGTAGTCGGAATTGTAGTTGATGCATTCGTTGACATGGAAGAAAGGTCATTGAAACTACGCCAGGGAAAACAGAAAGAGAAGAAAGAGAAGAAAGAGAGGGAAACTCAAGAGGCACTCGACTTCCGTTTGCGCCTTGGGGAAGTACTGAGCAACTTTGTTTTGGACGACACATTTTTCAGTTCACAAGACGATGCGTTCATGCGCTATAAATGTATAAAGCAAATATACGAAGCGTGCTTATCCCTATCAAGCCGCCGCGGCAAGCGCACGCAAACGCTGCAGACTCGCGTGCAATTGGCACAAGCAGAAAGCGAAACGGAAGCAGAGGCGGAGGCAGCATGGGGCGGGCCCATACCAAACTTGCTTGATTCCGAGGGCGAAAATTCTCAAGACCAGGCTGACCGAGATGCGTTACTCAGGATCTTAAGGGGATGGGAAGATACCGGGATCGAAGAAGATGTGCGAATACGTGCTTCGGCTCTGAGCGTGCTGTCAACTATTCTCGAACACCGTATCACGTTCTTGCGCCAGGCTACAGCTGATGCAGCACTACAGATGGCGCTGTCGATTATTACTATGGAGACTTTGGAGACAAAGGCTATCCTGCGACGTGCTGCGATCATGGTTATTATGGGACTGTTACGGGGTCTTGACGGCAGACTTGAAGCTGAACAGGAAGCTGAAATTGGACTTGGTATAACGCAGCAGAGCGAAGTAGACAGAGTGCTGAAATGGGTCAGCGAAGAAGATGTGGACTCGCTAGTGCGGGACCACGCAGCTAGCGTACTAGAAGGGCTGGAGACGTGGCGCATGAAGAAGCTTTATCAAGTCAGGGATCAAGGACTGGCACTCGGAGGTGATGTCAATCTCGAGGGGCCTCTGAGAGGGTTGACTGTGCAACCAGGTCTGGGTACGGACAGGAACGAGCCAAGAAAGTTGATGGTGGAGGAACTGGAGTAGCCGTACTGTCGTATTCTCAAGCTACAGGGTCTTCGACCAAATATAGATCCGCGACCTCAGCCTTGGTGACATGGTGCCAATGGGTGTAGGTGACTCAAAGTCCCATGCCGCCAGATTCCGATCTTGCCACTGGACTTGTCCATGCGCGCATTCCCTGCGCAAACCTCCACTCCGCGATGTCCATAGTGTAGCGCGCTCATGTGGGCGTATGCGACCTTGGTTGTGTTCGCGCGCCTCAACCGCTCATGTCCGTGTCTTTTGTTGATTTGGGCTCAACGTCCTCTGCTTTGCCAATCCAGAGAACGTTGTTGCACCGTATGAGGACCTGACCCAGGAGACCTGAGCTGACGCCGCTGACGAACTCTTCGGTGTTGGAGAGTTGGATATTCATGTAGAGATCAACGGACACCAGGCTGCCCTTGTACTCCGTTTCGCCCCACTTCAATCGCACGACGATTTCTTTATCGACGCTACAATATGGTAGTCAGCGCTGCACCGGTGTTGACTCCACGCCAGTATGGTAATGATAGAACGTACAGGCTCTGTAGGAGTGGACGAGGGTTGAACGGTGCAACTGCCTGAAACTCGTTAGCATTGCGCAGGCGCGGCAGCAAAGACGCAGGAAGCTCTTACGGCCATGTTTGCGACTGTGGGTGTATCTGCGCGACAGTCGGAGGAAGCGTGTGCAGTGGGCTGGGCTGGGCTGGGCTGGGCTGGGCTGGTCGTGGTTGTGGTCGTGTTTGTAGTGCAGCCGCGAGAAAGTCGGGTCGGCGAAAAGTTTCCCCCAAAGCTCCGGCGGGCGGTGAGCGGGCGGGTCTGAAGCTAGCTGCCCTCACTGCGGGGGCGGGACCAGTTGACACTCACCCGGGCTGCTAGAAGGACTTACCTGCCCAGGAATAACAATCACCGACACGTGGTTCGACATTCATCATGGTCCTCGCACTAGCTCTCAAAGCTGAGCTCAACGGGTACCCCGACCTCACTCCACCCGTAAATGGCATGCGTCATCCAACTGACCCTAGCCAGTGTGACAGACCTCCGCCCACTAGACACAGAAGATGCGCCCTTCTTCTACACTTTCAAGGTGCAATGCACGTCGTGTCGCGAGACACACCCCAACTTTGTCTCAATAAGTCGCTTTGAGCAGAACGACATCAGCGGCAGCAAAGGCGAAGCCAACTTCGTCTGGAAGTGCAAGAACTGTAAGGTCTCTCTGCCCGTGCCAACTATTTCTCAACATTGCCTGACGGCCCGCCAGAGAGAACACTCAGCCAACATCAAGGCGCCGCCCAAGACGTACGAACAAACGGACCCACCAAAGACGGTCAACATACTCGAGTTCGACTGCAGAGGACTGGAGTTCACAGAGTTCAAGGCCGAGGTTGGTATACCTGTGTAGAGAGCGCGCGAACATTCCAATGACACTGTTTTAGGGAGAGTTCCTGGCGACAGGGGCAGACACAGGCACCAAATTTGCCAACATTGACCTCGCCGAAGACGAATGGTTCGACTACGATGAGAAGGCTGGAGAGGAGGTCAGCATCACAGGCGTGGCGTGGGAAATTCGAAGAGCATAGCTTCCCGATGTCAGCACATTGCCCACCTTAGAGTTGCAGACCTTGCGCGACTAGATCCAGACTTCACAAATGTTGGACATCATCAAACAGAAAAACAGTCTACACATTTCACATTTTCTACTGCGCCTACAGACCGTAGCCACCGAATACCCGCCCGTCTGTTCGCCAAAACTGATAGGAACGTCGATAATACAATATGTGAGCTTACACTGTTACTGAAATATAGCCCCTTCGTGCATGATGCTCTACGACCACGTAACGACCGTCGAAGCATCGCCGATTTCTTTCTCGTCCACGGGCTCAGCACGCTTGTCCCAATCCACAACTGTGGTTGGATTGCCGACGGTAAATGTGTCCTTTGGTTTCGAGTCCTCGCCACCGCGCTTGCTCCAAATGATGCCTGTTGATGGCTTCCCGATGTTGAACCCATCCCCTGTTGCTGGCGTTGTAGGGTCCCAAACAACATCGCGCTTGCTCCAAGTCGTATCGCTAGATGGTCTGCCTATGGTGGGAACAGACGGTGTGCTGAGACCAGGTTCTTGTGCCTGCCATTTGTTAAGAGAAGGGCCTCGAAGGGACGAGAGCTAGAGGCAACATACGATAGGCGCGCCATTACCGACAGCGACCAAGGCGCCTACGGCTAGTACGGAGGCAAGTTTGTACTGCATGTTTGATTCCGATGGTATAGCCGAAATTCGATTCTGCTAGATGAAGGAGTGGGGACGACGTCTCGCTGTCGTAGACCAGGGGCGACTTATGTGAGGGTTAATATGACAGACCGAGGAAACTTGAAGGGCAATTACAGGCAAGAACAGACCTGCTTCATATACCCACAAAGCTGTGCTACCAGCCTTTGCCACATCCGTTCCAGCAGGCAGGTTTCTGGCAGTCGAGGCCAACGATACGGGTGTGCAATCTGGGTAAAGCATCATCAGTTCAGATTGAGTATAGTCTAGGATGCGCTAACCAGCCATGAGCAGAGACATATTGGGTAGCAGTCGGCTTGAGGAGTTGTTGCTAGCGAGCGATGATTTAATGCGATACGGCTGCAAAGAGTCATTCATCCCTGCCCTAGATCATGTTCACTTGCTCGAGACCTGCTTCGGCAAATCTGTGCTTTTCATTGCTGGGTCTCTAGAAAACTGAGCGTTCCTAAGGAAATTTAAAAGTTGGTAGTGTGGCTGTCCAACCTATAAACTTACTTCACGCATATGGCTCGGGTCATGCAACTTCTTGACACTAGATGGCCGGGTTGCTGATCGTGAAGTTCTTGGCATACAATTGCCACTATCACACCATCAGCATGCTATGGTTCAGCTCTTGTGACACTGCAAGCACTCTCTGGTCTGCGGCGCTCTAAAATTGCGTAGCGCCATCACTCTACACTGCAATGTATGTGCCCGCAATCCATTCGCCCATATGCTGCTGAGCTCTTGTGTAGTATATCCCAACCAAGCATCGGGTCGTTGAAGTACATGGCTCTTGAAGTCGCCTGATGAATCCCTTTATCACAGCCAGAGGACCCTGCGCTCATCTGCCATGAGATTTGCAGTGATGAAACAGTTGTGGGCAGACTAGACGTTCTACAGAGCGTGTTCTATCAAAAGGCTGAAGTGAGTGTTCTAGACCTCATGCCTGGATAGGACAAACTTTGGCGGACAAGAACCATCAGCACACAAGGGCCCGTGCAGGTTCCAAATTAGTCTCTTTACGCAGTGTTTTGGATTGGCCGCAGAGGCAGAGGGGAACAAGCAGGCTGGAACAAGCAGTCAAATGAGAGCTAGGACATCCCTGTCTTCATACCAACGCCGATAACAGCTTGTTGGTGCCCTCTGCAGCTGCGTCCAAATATAGCGGCATGCACCGACCTATGGTTCTACCTCCATTGCATAGCGGCAGAAGCTCTAATGCCCGCCAGAGAATTATGGCTACGTCAATGCGGCAGACAGAGGATAATGTGGATGTGGACATGGAGGCATGCTACCTAGCTGTGCAGCCAAAAGCTCAAAGTAACATGACCGTCATTGAAATCGTCGCTGTGTTTTAAGCTTCGTACCCATTGGACGAATTGGTTATGACAGCAGAAATATAGATCGGTATTTCTGCCACAGGCACAGTTATACCTTGATTGCACACGGACACATGATGTTGAGATATGGCTGAAGGGCAGGGATGTGATTCAGAGTGGAAGCGAGATCGTATATTAAGATGCGGTCTGGCTAATCTAAATAGATCGACGAGAGTGACGGGAGCTTGGCGCGCCCGCTGTTAGGTGGCATGCACTCGAAGGCAGTCACAACGTTGCAATTAGTATCAGTCCGTCATTGATATAGTTCTTTCTGGGAATCGAGGAAGGAGTCATCTGTTACGTAGATGCCCAATGCGTGCCACGTTTTAGATGTAAGAGCATGGACTTTGCGTAACTAATTGCAAAGCATATGCGAGACTCGTGGTACGCGTAAAAGAGGGCACATGTGTAGCAGGTTGATGTCCGCACACTATGCCTGTGCCTTTCGCATACCCGTCGTCTTTGTCGACATATTCGAATGCAGATGAGAGCCATTCCAACGCCATGTAACCCCAATCAAATGCCGAGTATGTGCCATATGATACAATTGGAACAGGTCTAGCGCTCTGTTTATGCGAGTCATCGATCGCCTTCAGAGCTTTGGGTCTTTTGGGGTTTGCCCAAGCTCGTGCTCAATCCACGCAGACCAAGCCTCTTCTGTATCGATGGAGTCGATCTCTTTTGGTGGCGTATTATATGCGTTCCCAGTCGGAGCCGCAGCGTCATCATCAAGTGTCGACTGTCCGAAAGAGCTATCATCAAACTCTTCGTCTTCATGTGACAGATCATGGACCTCACTTGAGGCAGTTTCGTTTTCGTTCACGTAGCCCGAAACTGCGATCATGACGTTGTCTGCTGCCCACGCTGGTGCATGGGGAGCAAAGCGCCGCGCCCATCGCGTTGTCTCCATGGCGGCATTAATGATGGATTTCTGATTAAACCCTCTCTTCGCAACCTCGTTCAAAACCTGGTTGAAAGCTACCGTGTTGCCAGTGACTGAACACAGACTGAGCATGTGGTGGTAAGCTTTTGCCACATGGCTCGGCTTTACTCTGGCCTTGATGCTGTTGATCTCTTCCCAGACATAAGTGCCGCCTTCCCAATCCGCACGGCATATACAGTCAGCAAGTAGCTTGGTGAGACCCGGCACAGCGAGACCCCACCCATCGCCCTTCATCTCATAGTAGATATCTAAAGCTCTATCGAATCCCGCAAATTTCAACACGCCACTGATGAGAGCCGCTTGAACCATTGGTGTGGGATAAACTTTTTGTAGTACTTTTTCCGGACTGACTCTGACCAACCGTCCTTGGCTCGCGTGGTTGATATCAATGCGTGCATTCGCCAGCGTAAGGGCATCGCCGCCATCGAGCCCACGCATCCTGGCTACAAAGCGACTGAAATGGTCTGGGCGTGCTGTGTTGGTGTAGTGGTGCAGAATCTGAGTGCAGAGTAATTCATTGGGCCGAATTTTCGATGCGTGAAATGCAGCGATGACATTGTCGACAAGTAGATTGCGTCGCCATTTCGTGAATCCAGCTATGAGTATGTTGAACGTGTGAAGATCAGGGGCTGAGGTCGAAATAAGCAGGTTGTGGCAAATCTTGGCAACAAGTAACGGCTTTTCTCCTTGCGTACCCCTTGGGCTTGAATCGAGTAGCTGGGTGATAGCATCGTTCATTTGCTTGCAGATGCCATAGTAGTCGCCATCGGGATCTTGATAATAGTGTGGAACCCAGGACTTGTCAACATTCATCCTCGCGCTGTCAATGTGTTCCGGAGAACTACTGACATGAGCCATTTGCAGCCGCTCTAGGTCCATCATAAAGGCCGTACGAGCATTTTCGGCTGCAGCATCAGTAGACGTCATGATCTGACGAATAGCAGGGGCCAGTTTATTCAAGGTATGCTTGACCTTGGGCGAGTCTTCAAGACCGACATCACGGATCAGTTTGAAGATCAGGAAGCCAGTAGTCAGTTCCAGCTGGGCTAACTTTTTGCGGGTCTGGCGCTGGCGCAAGGCAGACCATCGCAGCACGTCGGGTGCCCATAGCGACTGTGGTGGCAAATGGTAGGGATTTAAAGGCGGGCCAGTGTTCGCAGGCCAATCCAGGACTTGGGCTCCTGGCAGCCGCGAGTCTAAGCGGAGCTGGTCCCAAACATCACGAGAGGTTTTCAGATGGGAAACGTCGTGCTCAAGCAGAACATTGTCGTCCCCAACCTCTATGCCGGCGAAGTTGTGGGCGTCCTGCCAATCAGCCTCGTCGAAAAGGGTGGCAGAGACGCGTGGGTCGTGGGTTGCGCTGGCATGTTCCGAGGCGGTCCGTTCTGAGGTGTTGTTCGGCTCGGGTTGATTGTCCATAGCATCGCGTAGCTGGGCAAAAGCGGCTTCCCAACGTTTGTTCCTGTCGGCCTTCGCTTTCGCATCAACGCTGAGACCGGCGGCGAATACGGCCGTGTACCAGAAAGTCGACGTTGGTGTGGGCAATGCCCCGAGGCCACGCAGGCCACGGCGTCTGATGACAAGACGCGCATTTGAGACACACGAGATGCATCTACAGGTGCCCGGGCTCTGCGCTACCCAGGACCAGAGTGCGAACATTCCTACCGGGACATGCTGTGCGAAGGGCCGTGTCGTGGGGGAAAGAGCGATGCGACGCAGATTTGCAACGGCAGGAGTCGATTGAAGGTTGGGCGGTGGTCGGGTGCGGTAGCCGTGGGACCGTCAGCTCGCGATTCTGCTTCTGCTTCTGCTTCTGCTTCTACTGCAACTGATATCCCGTGTTTCCAACGTCGATATAAATTTTGTTTTAGGTAAGCAGGGCTAACGTTAGCGCGGAATAGTGCCGTCTTTGCAGTAGCTAGCTGACAGGAGTGTCAACACGCATGAGCCCTTGCCACAAAAGACTATTCACAAACAGTCTTGTCCAGACTGAGTTAGCGGATAATCCAAATCCGCTCATACCTAGGTAGCTTGGACAATCCGCCCGAAATCATCAACCAACCTCACTACTCGTCCATCAACCCCCAACATGGTCAAGTACTATCCCTCTCTCAACGAGCATCATGTCGAGTTCATCACCGCACAGCCTCTCTTCTTCGTCGCAAGTGCCCCTTGGGCAGGCGAACATATCAATGTCTCCCCTAAAGGTCATTTGTCTCGCACATTTTGCGTACTGAGTCCCAATACCGTCGCTTACCTCGACGCCACTGGCAGTGGCTGTGAAACCATTTCGCACGTCTACGAGAACGGTCGTGTCACCCTCATGTTTTGCTCCTTTGGGCCCTCGCCGCAAATCATGAGGCTGTTCTGCAAGGGTCGAGTCGTGGAGAAGTTCGACCATCATTACCAGGAGCTGAGAGCTAAAATGGCCACCGAGAACGGCGACGACATCGACATGATTGGGGCTAGGGCCATAATTGTGTTGAAGATTCAGAAGGTGCAGACGAGCTGCGGATTCGGGGTGCCAATGTTGGACACGACAGCCGCAACTCCAATCGAAGCCACTGGAGATGCGGTAACCATGGTCGAGCACGATGAAGACACAGCGGCCAACGATGGTTGGAAACCGCGCGAGACCATGGAGAAATGGGCTCGAAAGATGCTCGAGAAACAAGAGCTCATGGACTACCAAAAGAGATCAAACCACCAGTCACTCGATGGCCTACCAGGCATGTTGAGCGCTCGACGTGCACTTGACCAGAATTTTGCCATCGAAGACACGAAAGCCTGGATCCGGAAAGTCCGCCGACAAGGAGATGCGGTCATGCTTGGTGTCGGCTTGGGCGTCCTACTCATGATCATAGCCAGCGTTGTGGGTATAATCAGCATACGATTGCCTTTTATCCACCATTTCCTGAACTACCAGAGACGACAAATGGGTGTACCAGAGGAGCCGTGGAACAAGTCGGAGCTTTAATGCACTTGGGCTGGCCTCATTGATTGATCGCGAGATTTTCAGAAACATGTATATCACTACACCCGCTGTGCCGCGCAATTGGATGCACACCTAAGCGCCACTTCAATAACAAGCACCAATGTCTTGAGCACGTGACCACGTGCTTATCAGCCTTTCCAGGTCCTCGTACCCCGCTTGTCTTCCCTCTTAAACACTACCAACATTACCAAAGTCCTAGCACTCGTGTTCGTTATACACTTGGTTGACGCAGGTTATTTTAGTTGAGCTCTTGGTCTATTCCCTACTGCTTCTTATGCGGCTGCTGCGGGTTGGTGGCGATGACCGTTTCAGCCTTGTTGAGTTTACCGGTCAAGACATTCCACCATACGCCATCCTGTCGCATACCCGGGGACCTGATCACGAGGAAGTCACATTTCAAGACATAATCAATGGCACAGGCCAGCATAAAGCGGGGTATAACAAACTAGCATTTTGTAGTACCCAGGCTGCAAAAGACGGCCTCGGACACTTCTGGGTTGATACGTGCTGCATCAATAAGTCTAGCAGTGCCGAGCTTACTGAGTCTATCAATTCCATGTTTCAATGGTATGAGAACGCTCTAGTATGCTACGTGACTCTGCAAGATCTAGATTCGACTGCTAGACTCGCTGCAGCACTTCCGCGCTGTCGCTGGTTCACTAGGGGATGGACATTACAGGAGCTTTTGGTACCAAATGAGATCAGGTTCTATGATCGTACCTGGACTTGCATTGGCTCCAAAAAGACCTTGATCCCTCTCCTGTCAGCCATTACCAATATTCGGAGGAGGTACTTGCCAACAGGACTTTGGCTTCGACTTCAGTGGCTACCAAGATGTCATGGGCTGCGAATCGAGAAACAAAACGCCCGGAAGATAGGGCATATTCGCTTCTTGGCATATTCGATGTGAACATACCCTTGATCTACGGTGAAGGCGTGAAAGCCTTCCGGAGGTTGCAAGAAGAGATCATCAAACGCTGCAACGATCTCACCATCTTTGCTTGGGAGATGCCATCTGGCAAGGGGAGGGAGATTCTGAGTCCTCTTTCGGCATCGCCGGCCGCCTTTGCCGCATGCAATGACATTGGGCGCTATACAGGCGATTTTGCACAATTCTCCATAACCAACAAAGGTCTCTTACTCTCCAGTGACATTGCGATACGAACACTCAGGATAGACAACGCGGATGGTCTCCTCATGAGGCTATATCTAGTTTGCCTAGGTACTGGCAGAAGTGGCGTCCGAGGCATATATTTGCGCAAAATAGATCCTAACCTATTCTGCCGAGAAGGGTCCGCGTTAGTGAGCTTCGATAATTTGGATCTTGAACCGCGCAAGCATGAGTCTAACGAGACTTGTATCCTCCTCGAAACCCAGCCGGTAATTAGCGCTGCCCTGGCGTCGCGATCTCAGTGCATCCATGTACCTTTACATGCTTCTTTCGATCTCAGACACACTCATCCGGAGATGCTTGGGATGAGACCGATCGCATGTTTCTGCGCCCAAACCGTTGTAGTTGGGCGGACTATCCGATGGTTCTCGTCATGACATTTTACGTTCGGCTCAACCAGACAACAGTCTCATTGGCGGTACTTTGCCACTACCTGCATTTCGGGCCAGTCTTCAAGATATTCATCCAAGAGCAGTATCCTCAAGAGTTCGAAGTGATTTCTCAAGCACGGTACAAACAGGACGGAATACATGTGCAGGAGTTAGATCTACAAGCAAGAAGCATCCGAGCTATGACAAGTATGACAAGGGTTCAACATCACTGCATTTCCGTCAAAGTTCGACTGGAGACTTTGGAGACTTCTTTCGGACCAGTCGTTGTCTCCGTTTTGGATCTAGAGATCATTAGTAGGGACATGCACAGACTACCTCCTCCGTGAGACGGGTACCTTTACACTTGCGCTTGTGGAAAAAGGGTTCCGCTTCATAAGCTCTCACCAGAAGCTTTCTCAATTAAATGAGTGGCACTCAGACTATCAGAGAGAGACCTGGTTTTGTAGAGCACTAAATGTAGCGTTTCTGGGAGTGCGGAAAACGACGTGTAGCCTCGGAACATACTTTAGGCATTGGCTAATTAGTAGTGCGGAGGTAGTCAGTGGCAAGATAAAAAGCTGAAGGAATGTGTCTGAAACCCCGCACTTGTGTACATGACCTGATCGATCTCGATAACTACTTAGGTAGACTAACGGTAGTCCACGTGCCACACTCCTCAGATCGGCGCGCCGGCGCAAAAGCTAGGAAACAAGAGCTCACAGACGCATAAATCGTAAACTGCACCTTGGAGTGATCAGAGAACACATACTCATGGAGTATGATGGCCCGAATCTTATTGTATTTGCTAATATCTATGATTCAGCCGGGCGCAACATGTCTGTACGGTTTTGAGCAAAGATGCCACGATCTCCAACCAGAAAGAACTTCACCTGGCGCAACGCTCAATATCCTCCAATTTGTCTCTTCGAACACAACCTTGACGTTAACCGACAACAATACAACATGCAACCGAAAAGTCCAAGTTACTTCTGTAGACTTTTGCCGCATTGGATTAACGATCAAGACGTCCATGCAATCAAGTATTGTTTTCGAAGCCTGGTTGCCAGAACACTGGAATGGTCGGTTCCTTGCGACCGGCAATGGTGGCATTGATGGCTGTGAGTGATCCGCGTTCGAGGCTACCTAACTAATAATTGTTACATTCCTGACACGTGGAATTCTTAGGTATCAAGTATGAAGACGTTGCATATACTTCGTCTCAGGGTTTTGCTACTGTTGGTGCAAACAATGGCCACAATGGAACAAGCGGGTTGCCCTTTTACAACCATCCTGAGGCAGTCATCGATTTTGCGTGGAGATCGTAAGCAATACACTACGCCCAAAGCTATTGCTATTGCTATTGCTATTGCTATTGCTATTGCTATTGCTATTGCTATTGACTATCGCCTAGCCTACACACAAGCGTAGACGTTGGTAAGCAACTTACCAAATCTTTATACGGAACACCACACTCCAAATCATATTATCTTGGCTGCTCGCTCGGTGGACGGCAAGGAATTGGAAACGCAGAGAAGTTCCCCGGTGACTTTGACGGTATTGTTGCAGGAGCACCAGGTGTCGATTTCAACAACCTCTACTCATGGAGGGCGCACTTTTTCCCGCTCACTGGCGCGGCAGGCTCGCACAATTCCGTCAAGTGCACATGGAAGGCACAAAGTTCGTAAACGACTCGGTGGCGATGGGCGTGGATTTCAAACGGCGACATTGCAGGTACACAAGTCACATTGGCCCTTGCTCTGGCTCAAGACTAACCGAGATGCTGTAGATACCCGTTGCACAATACATATATGGGCGGCGACCACAAGAGTGTTTCTAGTTGGGAATGCAGATATGGAAATACGATTGGAAAACTGTGAAGGAGTTGGCATGTGTGCTTGTATGCTGAGCAATGAAGTAGAGGTGTTTCTAGCAATTTGATCGATGCTTGCAGCCCACTGTGGTTGGTTAGTACCGGTAGTGATGGCTATTGAGAATGAAGCGATGAGGTCATGTTCGAGGTGGGGCCATGTACGAAGTGGCTATACGCGTGCAGCTCTTGCGCCACAACATTGAACATTGACGCTTCACTGCAATCGGCGTGTTGCATGTTGGCACAATGGACGACTACAAGGCAAAGTATGCGATACACGAAGCCTGTCGCGAGGGCCAAAGTACGATGGTGTTTCTGTATATTCAGCACGACGACAACTGACAGGCTACCTCAGCTTCCAGGGTTGAGTCCCTCCTCGCAGCGAACCCTAAGCTAGCCTCTCTGCGCGACCCAGACGACCGCCTACCTCTCCACTGGGCCGTGTCCTTCAACCACCTGCCCATCGTCCAGCACCTGGTGCAGGTGCAGGCCAAAAACTTGGACGTGGACCCGACTGATGGCTCGGGATGGACGCCGTTGATGATGGCATGCTCGCGAAAGGACGCCGAAGCCATTGTGGACCTGCTATTGAGCAAAGACGCCGACGTCAATGCTAAGAACAACAACGGCCAGACCGCGCTGCACTTTTGCGCATCCAAGTCCAATCTCGACATCGCACGCACCCTTCTCAGCCAGAAACCCCCCGCGAGCGCACGAATCAAGGACAAGAGAGGACAGCTTCCACTGCACCGTGCCGCCGCTGTAGGCAACGTGCCCATGATCAAGGCTTTGCTTGATGCAAAGAGCCCGCTGAATGCTACAGACATGGACGGCATGACGGCACTGCATCACGCCATGAGTGAAGGCCACGGCGACGCTGCGCTGCTGCTGCTGACTAACGGAGCCGACTTGGACAAGAAAGACAATGACGAACACGTGCCGCTTGATTTGGCCCCAGATGCGAAAACGCGCAACTTCATCGTGCAAGCAGCAGAGCGAGAAGGCATCGACCTGGAATAGGGCATAGCGACTGCATGGCAACGTCTTTACATCATACCCGGGCACGGCGTTGTAGAAATTATGTAGAGGCAAGGCACTAGCCATCTCCATCTGCAGACCCCGCTTATGTCGCCATTGCCTTGTCACCATGTTTGACCCCACTCGCGCTTCACTGCTGCTTGTTTGATTGCGTGTCATGTACGCCGCGCTTGCCGTGTCTCCCTAGGTCAGATTTACATACTGCGCTTTGACACGCGCATGCGAACGCCTGGTCTGGGCTTCCACTTCACGCCAGCCAATGCTGTCAATCGCTCAGCAAACATGCACCCCGTGGGATTGAAGTGTGACTTCAAAACTAGAAACCCGCCATAGCAGTCGCGTGCTGCATGTCGACTTGATTTGGACATCATGGTACCCCCATTGGCCGAAGTCATCCATCATGGTCTTCACATGAGGGCATATATCCCCTTCACAAAGCACGCCTAGTATTCCTCATCGTACATACCTAGGCACTTTCCCGACCTTCATCACTATGGCCGTCCTAGATGCCTCGCCGGCTTTTCAATTCCTAGTGTCCAGACGCATCCCACCTGAGCTTATCCTTAAAACCATACAACATCTACCATTCGAGGACGGGAAGAGAATTGCAAGCTTGAGTTTGATTCCCCGTCTCAAGCATCTCATCTCGACGTACGAGCACTCCATTACCTCCTGGTTCATGAAGAAAGAGCTGCGGCATGCACTGGTCGACTTCCCATATGGCGACAAGTTCGGACTCAAATGGCTCGCCGACTGCGTATCAAGATATGACGTAGTAGACGCAGTCATGGACGAGTTGACATGGCGGGAGAATTGCGTTGCAGTGGAGCCCCATAATGTCGCCGCTGTCAATAGTGGCTTGCTGTTGCTCTATCGCCTCGCTTCGATTGGTAAGTTTTATTTATTTACATCTTGTCACCCCTTCACATTTATATCGACTCAAACCCATCTCTCTCCTGCTTCAAAAAAGAACTCACCAGTACCCCAGGCTCGCACACCTCCAAACTCAGTTTCCTCACATCACTTCCCCGCTCGCCTCTAATAGCCTTATACCTCGCCCTTCATCACGCTACTTTAACTGCACGCTACCACGGCCACGGCTGGATCCATCAGCGCACCTATGGCCGCTTCATGGACGCCAACCAACTTTCTCTGCGCAATGAACTCGAGTTCAGCTTCGCCGAAGCCACTCTGTCCGTTGGCCCAGTTTTCCTATACGACATGCTAGTCAATCCCTCAGATCCACAGGGAGAGATCACACTGTTGAACTTCTATCATGAGTACGGAACGCATGATTGGGAGTGGCCATGTTGGGGTGTAGGCAAGGGTGAATTCGAGCCGCCGAGAACGCAGGGGCCGCAAAGAGAGGACAAGGGAAGAAGCTTGTTTACGGGACTGCTGGAGAGGATGGCAGAGTTGGAGAAGTGCTCACTCGTGGAAGTCAGGTCGAGAGTAGAGGAGAAGACAGACGCCAGAGATCATGACTTGGCATTCTTGAGCCTAGATGGGAAGGCAAAGGTGATTCAGGGATTGGACGTGGATATTGAGTAAGCGGGTGCGGTCATGGCGGTCATGTAACGGCGAGATGAGATGACGGTTTCCTATGTTCTTGGTCATACGACACAGATGCGACTGTATACTAGTTTCTCCTTATACCTTGGTGCTCGATTTTCGATCCGTACCCTACAGAATCAATCAAGATATCAAGCCATTCGTGTCATGTCCACCATCCAAGCTCTGTTACTATATAATCTCAGGATAGACGTCTGTCCTCCTGATCAACGGCACTTCCCTTCTGATCTTATCTAGATAATCCAGATCGATCTTGGCTGTTGCAATGCTCACCTCATCCTCCCACTTTCCATTTTCGCCCTCATCTTTACCAAGCTGGGCGACCATGTTCCCCCACGGATCAATAATCATGCTGCTACCATAACTCCGCCTCTTGCCCTCATCGTCATGCATGCCAACCTGACCTGCTGCAATGACATAACTCTGTGTCTCGATTGCTCTCGCACGCAGCAAAATCTCCCAATGTCCGGCTTTCCCGGTCGGTGTGGTGAATGCAGACGGGTAGGTGAGAATCTGGGCACCCCTCGCGCGTAGGGCTAGGGCAGGCTCTGGAAATCTCATATCGAAGCAAATCAAGCTACCCACTTTTCCCAGAGCCGTGTCGAAAGGCGGCAGTAATTCTTTACCACGCTCCACACTGTCGCTCTCCTTGAGGCTCGGGCCATTTTCAATGTCTACATCGAACAAGTGCAACTTTTGATAGCGGTGGGCGATTTCTCCATGCTCGTTGATCCATATGAGGGTGTTTTTGACTTTTTCTCCGTCGGCAGGCTCGTGGATTCCGACGTTCACTGCCATGTTGTGCTGCCTGGCTTCTTTGCGCAGGCCGATGACGAATTCAGATGTCTCAACTGACTTGCACAGGTCTTTGGAGCCAATGTAGTCACAGGCCTCGGGGAGAAATAGGGCTTTTGCGCCAGCCTTGGAGGCTTTCTGGACCAGAGTCTGGCATTGGCTGAGGTTGTGGCTCATGGAGGCTGTTGAGCGCATTTGGCCGATTGCCTGGGGATATTTAGTGTGTATGATGTTTTGGCATGCCTGGCGACTTACTGCTATAGGCATCTTGAGTGATTGCATGGAGATTTGGCACGATTGGGGGAAATATGAATGTGAATGGAGGAGTCAATGGTACTTGGGTATGTTGAGAAAAGCAGAGATTAATCATATGGTCATCGGGGTAGTAGTGTAAGATGAACTATGCCGCATACAGTGGTAGTGGCAGACGGGAGCGGGTCGATGGGATACTGCATGCTGAATCAAAGTCTACAGCTGCCTCTCAAAAGGTTCGAGGGACAATTCGATGTCAACGGGCAGGGTAGGTTGATGCACAAGTGTGGAAGTGTGGACTGGGCCCCATGTCGCGTCATGCGCGCAAGGGTCCCACCAGTCCGGGCGCGGTGCTTTTGGCATTGCGCGGCTGGCATGTTAGGCCGTCCAAGGCCACGACAGCAATTGCAGGACGCGCGCTGTGCCCCAGTAAGCTCCAGACGACACCCGAAAAGGCAAACTTGAAGTGAAGAAGACAAGATAACCCGCGGCAATCCAGAAAGGCAGCCAGGTCCCACGTCTCACCAACATCCAGGGCTGGTCCCCGCAAAGCCTCGGCGTACGACAACGGTCAAAGTTCACAACTGGCCTCTTACCACAGGCAGTCATGACAGGTCCCAAGAGGAGAACAGCTGCCCGGTGATATTTCCAGACATCTCTAGCCTCGACGCCGCCACCACGACCACTACCACTACCACGACCACGTGACCACGATGAGCGGGAAGGGCTGGTGGAACAGCGCCATCTCTGGCCTCGAGTCCAAACTCGACGGCATTCTGGCCGAAGACGCCCAGGCCAATGCCAACGTCAATGTCAATGCCAAAGCAGATGGTCCCGAGAAGGCGGCTGCGGACAAGAAGCTGGCGGTCGAGCCAGGTGGGTTGTCCGACGCACAGCGGTGCATGTAGCTTGTAGCTTGACGGAAGCTAACGGCAGAAGTATCACGCAACTCGTCACGCAGCAGACCAAACTCGCGACTCCAGGACAGGCTGGCAAAGGCCGTGAACAAGGGCGCCGACCGCGCCGACTCGCGCGCCTCGTCCGACCTGGGCTCGCGGCCAGAAAGCCCAGCGCTGCCAGCGTCCACGAGCAAAGAGGAGGAAGCTGCACAGGTCGGAGAGAGCCCGTCCGAGCCCCTACCACAACCCTCACCGCCCCTCCAGACAATCGTGACCCCGCCCCAAGCCTCTCCACGCCAGTCGCTCGACAGCATCGTCTCACGGCCCTCGATCGATGCCTCGGCCGCTGTCCAGCCCGCAGAACCCAGCACACGGGACCCGGACATACTTCTGACCGAGCTGTCCGCGCTCCAAGAGGCCCATGAGGAGACGGTCCGTGGCCACCGCGATGAGCTCAACGCCCACCTCGAACGCATAGACGCCTTGCAATCGAAGCTCGCATACCTCGCTCAGCAGGTCGCCACCTCGGCCAAAGCCACCGCCTCAGCCTCGGAAACCACTCCAGCGGACAAGAAGCTGGCTGAGAAGGATGTGCAAATCGCTGTCCTCATGGAAGAAGGCCAGAGACTGTCCAAGACGGAGATGAAGCATTTGACCACAGTGAAGGCCCTGCGCGCAAAGTCGGTCGAGCACAACAAGGAAATCACCACGTTGAAGCAGAGGCTGACCAAGGCCGAGAAGAGCATCACGGAACAGTCCGAGCGCGCAAAACGTGCCGAGGCTGCCGAGAGGGCTGCGCAGGACAAGCTGAAGATTGTGGGCAAGATTGAAAAGGACATTGAATTGATCCGCTCAGAACGCGAGGAAGCTGGCATGACCATCACCGAGCTACGAAAGCAACTCAGCGATGCCCTGTCGCGCGCCGAGAGTGCTGAAAAGAGGGTACAAGCCGGGGCACTCGAGGCAGAAAAACGAGCCACCGCATCGTTGAAGGAAGACATGGAAAACCTCCGCATAGAGAAGAAGCTTGCAGAAGAGCGCGCAAAGCGAGAGCTGCAAGCTGCCAAGGAAGAGACCAAGAACCAGCAGGAGAAAGCCAACGTGGCCGAACTGGAGCTGCGTGGGGAAATAGCAAACCTCGAGTCGAAGCTCGAGCTCCTCCGTAGCCGTACAGAGGAAGCCACATCCTCCGCAACCGGCGACTCGCAAGCAAAGCTTCTCCGCCAGATCGAAACCCTACAGACCCAGTACTCTCTTGCTTCTGAGAACTGGCAGGGCATTGAGACTACCCTCACATCTCGCGTTGCCGCTCTGGAGAAAGACCGCGACGAGACAGCCAAACGAGAAGCAGATGTGCGGAGAAAGGCTCGGGATGTCAACTCCAAGGCTCGCAGATTAGAAGACGAACTTGAGAGCATCAACGAGCGCGCCCGAGTGTTCGAGCATGACCTGACTGAACAGCGTGCAGCCGCGCAAAAGTTACAGGCCCGCTTGACTCAAGCCGAAACATCTGCCCAGGACGCACGTGCGGACCTTGAACGCGAGAAGAGGATATGGGACGCCGAATTCCAACAAAAGCTAGAAGAGGAGAAAAATAAGTGGAAGCAGGAGATGATTTCGCCGGGTTTCCTCAACAACGGGAACCATCTTCGCGCAGACTCGCCATCAGAATCACGCCGAAGACATTCACCGGATCCATTGGGAATCTACAACCGCAAGTCGGTCCCGCGGTCAATCTCATCAGGAATGGATACATCTACACCTCTGACGCCAATGGACCGCATGTTTGACGATACAACCCGTCGGCCCACCTCTTCGCGCCAGCGTTCTACGCCCAAAGCCCGGACACCAGAGATTGGAACACCTCAAAGACAGGGCTCGGTTGCAAGCTTGACCAACTTGAACGCTGCGTTACTGCCAGACGCACCTTCGATCCATACAGTCGACTACGATGAGCCGTTTGAGAACGTATCGTCGCCACAGCGCACCATCAACGACATGATTTCAGTCTCCACTGCAGGTGCAGGTCCTTCTGTCCAGCTGGTGGAGCGAATGAGTGCAGCCGTCCGACGTCTCGAGTCCGAGAAGGCCACATCGAAAGAAGAGCTAGCTCGTCTAAGTGCACAACGTGATGAAGCCAGAGAAGAGGTCGTGGTGTTGATGCGTGAGGCCGAGGCCAAGAGAAAACTGGACCAGAAAGTGGAAACCCTAGAGGGCGATCTCAAGGCCATGGAGCAGAGATATGAAACTACTTTAGAGATGCTTGGGGAGAAGACGGAAAAGGTGGACGAGTTGGAGGGCGATGTGGCGGATCTGAAGAAGATTTATCGAGAGTTGGTGCAGACCATGAAGTAGATGCGCGTTACCAATGAAGCATGTGCACGAGAGCTCGCCGACACGCTGTTTTGGAATGTCTGATGGTGGGTTTGCTAATGTGGATATCACTATATGCAAGCGTCTAGAGAGCTCATAAAAACTGCCTCCTCTGCCTCTACACGCCATTGCTCCCAACGCCATGAGGACAATGCATCCGTCTATATGCCAAGATAGTACTTCCCTCTCTCGTATGCATAAAAACTCGTTGCAGCCAGTGGAATGACCTTGACATATCCAATCGATAAGCCTACGAAGAAGCCTCTCCAGCCTCTCTCGAGGTAGATCCTCTTTGCGACTTCGGCTATGCCCAAGCGATGTCCGTCACCAACCACACCCCCAACTTGCATCCGCCTCCTTATCACTTCCAGTGGGTATGAGACCGTCTGTGAGACCAGGCCTGCAACACCACCGCTGCTGAGTTCGGCCCAGTACCGTAACTGCGCGGGCTTGTGTGTTTGTGTCGTCGATTCCTCTCGCGCGGTTCCAGGAAGCGTAGTCCACGGCGCCAGTGCTGGTTTCCTCAACATATCCGACACTGTGTCATGTGCCAGAAAAGACGCGCCCGCATACGGCACCATGCCCAACAGCGTCGGCGTGAATCCCCGAAAGAAATTACTCAGTCCCGACCTTGGCGTGACTTTCTCTACAACATGAGTTGCCGTCGCCGTCACGGGGTTGGACGGGTTATGTGATGTCGGTGGGGGCGTCTCGGCATATATCTTGCGCACTATAGTCGCAAAACTACTACGTGCCTCTGCTTGTGTCTCAAAGGCTAATCGTACTCTGATCACTTCCAGGGGATACGTGCAAAAGACACTGACCATGCCTGCCAGACTCCCGCTCAGAAATCGGCGGCCAACAGTCTCCTCGCCTTTGTTCTTGATCACGCGGGCGCGGATTTGTTCGTATGCGAGGAATTTGATACCGGCGTACGGAAAGATACGCAGCAGAGTTGCCGAGTGGCCTTTGAAGAGCCCGCGTATACCTGTGGACGTGTAGATATCGTACATGGCGGTCGGGAATCCAGACCAGGAGCCGGTGTATTTCGCGAACTGGGGGTTGCGGGTTTGGAAGAGTATTTTGACGCGGTCAAGGGGTCCAACTACAGTCTTGGCCTGTCCGCCATGTCAGCATCCTCTCTGTACCGAATTGTGTAGATGTAGACATGGGGTACGCACAGCACAACCCGCGATGCCGCCCGCAAGCATGCTCTTCATGAGATACTCTGGGCTCTGCTTGTCCACCTTTTTCGACCTCGCATCCTGCCCTGCCATGTGTGCCGCACCATTGCCCGCGGGCGGCGGCACATGTCCGTCTAGGCCATTTCTCGCATTTGTTTGCGCTTGCGTTGCGCTTGTGCTCATGATATTCGACGGGAGGCCGATAGCTTCATGGCGCAGGACGTCTGTGGGCATTCGATGTGGGCTCGTCTGTTATCGTGACATGAATTCTGTTCCTGCGCGACGAATCCGTGTGAGTTCGTGATTGTTGCTATAGCGTCAAGTCTGGTATGCGGATTAGAAAGCGGGTGGGATTGAGTGGTGGTGGCTCTAACGTCATCAGTAACTGCCGAGGCTGATCGCCGGACCGACGCAAGCCGGACAAGTTTCCATCAAACGGTCGCAAAAGCATACCAGATGAACATCGAAGAAATGCTTACCATATCATCTTGAAGACTCTCTATACTAAATTGCGATCGGTTGAAGCTGCATCCTGCAATGCCAAACACCCAGACCCGAGAATGACGTTACAGTCTACGAATCCTAGACAACGTGGTAGTCGAGTGACGACATCTATCAGTTTCCTTCAGCCACCTTCACCTTCCATCTCAAGTTCAGCTTCAACTTCACCACAAGTTTAGCAAAACGAGGCTGCTATCGCCCTGGGAGTCGCCTGCAATATAGAGTATTTGACCACGGTACCTCTAGCCTTGCATGCAAATCTGTCGCAAATGGTTGAATTCTCATCGACGCTACCAAAACATCCCGTTGTTGTAAGACTGATATAACCCCAACAGTCTAGGAGAGTACTGTTCAGCAGCCATGGCTTTGCGAGGGGCTCCACGTTCGTCAATACTCTATCAGAACAGAGATCGCGACATTACCCTTTTGGATATTCCTACCTCAATCGCCGTCGCCCAAGATCGCTCAGCTACGCTCCTCTCAACCGCACCGCTGGAAGCGCCCATCGAGCCCAATGAAGACTATCAGCCCAAATCCCAGAAAGCGAAAGCAGATAAAGCGCACGAACAGACTAATGGGGCGCAACATGCCGAGTACAAGTCCTTGATCGAGCAAGCACTTGGCCATATCCGCACGCGTGTTTCACAACAGTGGTGTGAACCACGTAAATTGCTAAGTGCGAAGTCGCAGGAAGCCATGGAGATTGATGATCCAGAGAAGCGGCTAGAATCCCGTTTGCGACAGTGGGCCGCATGGAAAGAAAGCAAGGGAGATGACGCTGCGTTTGACATACAGAAGATGATGGTGTCCCTCGGTGCGACATGCGAACACGATGCGACCGCGGGAAAAGAAGTCACACAAGGCTGGGAAATGTCGTACCGACCTGCACGTGAGGCCACGTCTGGTGCGCAGGTCGCTGAATCGGTCGCTCGGGATGAGCCGAAAGAGCCGTGGACATCGAGCTTCCACAATCCAGAAGCTTTTTCCTTGGACATGTCCATTACTGAACACGGTGTGCACGATACTCAGTGGGGTCCAGAGTACCGTTTCACAATCCCATCGCGCTCCACTTTCTTCCTGAGCGATTCCACACACTCGGATGCCTTTCGTGCTTCGTTTCGTGAGCTCACGGACGAGTACACCCTTCCACGACACTTTGATCTCGTATTATTGGACCCGCCATGGCCCAACCGCTCAGCCAAGCGCAAGGGCGCGTACGAGCAGGTTGGTGGTATGCCGTACCTCAAAAGAATGCTACTGAGGATGGACCTCGACAACTACCTGGAACACAACGCTCTAGTCGGTGTCTGGATCACAAACAAGGAGGCGTTGAGAGAACACGTGTTAGGACCCGGTGGGCTCTTCGAAACGTGGAATGTAGGACTCATTGAGGAGTGGATTTGGATCAAGACGACCACAAAGGGTGAACCCATGTTCGACATGGACACGGTGTTGAGGAAGCCTTATGAGATCCTCCTCCTTGGCAGAGCCGCGCCCAACTCATGGACGACCATGACGCATGCGCCGACTGCTAAGCGTAGAGTCATCGCTGCTGTACCGGACATACACTCTCGGAAACCGTGTTTGAAGGAACTGTTGGAGCTGTACATGCCGGACCCAACGGACTACAGCGCACTCGAGGTCTTCTCCCGGTACCTTGTTTCCGGGTGGACATCTTGGGGTAACGAAGTACTGAAGTACAACTGGGAGTACTACTGGTCGTCGGAGACAAGCCATGAGGCTTCAATGGAGCACAGTCTACCACTACGAATGGCATGAGTTAATTGGCGATACGCCGGGATCAGGCTGATCCTCGAGAACAATACTACCTGCGTGATCTGAGCGCTATGGTAGGTCATTGTACCAATGTATACGCGTCGCATGGCTACCGAAAGCCTGCACTACATTTCCTCGACACGGATGTGAAGGCCCTGGTCACAATGCTAATGAGCATTGTCGTGCTTCGGGTCACTTACCGGAAAATTCGCCGCGGTGTTGCGGGGTAGTTGTCGGTCACTTTGCTTCTATCCGGGCTCCGGTGCAATCCGACAAATTGACTTTACATCTAATGTGCTCGCGACGTGCCCGTTGGCAGCGAGAGATGACACACTTTTTGATGCACTACGTACCAAAAGATGAAATAGATTGATGAATACAGCAGCAGTCAAAATGTCGCTTCGTTCCTTCACATGATTCATCTTGTAGCACCAAAGTGATTCCATGACCGCCTGACATGACTTACTTCTTGACCTTGAGCACATGTGCTGTCTATACCTCGCTTTGACAACACCTCCACTTGGCCGCATCCTCGGCCCTCGCTTGCTGTCTTGACAATGCGATCTCGAGTATCGGGAGAAATCGCTTTTGCTCAGACGCAGGGTCCGTGAGACGTGGGGTTCGATTGGAGTCATCCCTACCTCGAGGCGCCCACTTTCTCCGGACACTCTCCACCCACGCCACACGAGGCTGACGGATTAATGTGATACGCGCGATAAGCCTCTGGTAGCGAAGCGAACACACATGTGTGCTTTGCAGCAGATGATTGAGTGGTGTTCAAGCCAGAGATCGTCGCTTTTCGCCCACTGATACTTGCTTGTGACTATGGTCTCGACCTTTTGCCCCGCCCGTAGTAGGCATCTGATTCCCTATCAAACGCCTTTGACCCATTTGTTTGTTTTTGACGTTGCCGCTGTTGTCACGGTCATAGATTTCACGAAACCTTGTCACGAAACCTGTTTGCCAACGGCCCTGACAAGGCTTGACAAGGCTACCTAGGTGCATAGGTACGAGGTGATGACTCGTCGCTGTACTTTCGGTGTGCGGCGCTGATGACAACTCATACCGACAACAAATACTACAAATGCACATGTACGGCAATAATGATCAGCCAGACTCCAAGTTCGGTGATCGACAGCCCTGCGTGTCGTACAGCGGGCGGGCGTTCCGCAGCTGGCTTGCTTTGGCGATGTGGGCTTGCATGAACGAAGGCTGCGGGCGCACACCGCTCTACACCGCCAGAACTTGATGAGTCGACGTCCGGACCGAGATAGGAAGGTTGAGATTGTTACTCTAACCGTCACTGGTGTCTGGATAAGTCCAGCTTAGACCGGTCCGAGACGCAGTGTCGATGTCGCCATCTTCATGGGCTTCGGAAGGCCTAATTTGGTTACTTGGGGCACCTGGTCTCATCTCAGCGCGGGGTTGGCTGCCCATCAGCCTTCAAACAAGTTAGTGACCGGAGTTGTGTGTGAGATGACAGGTGTCAGCTCCGTCGCAACTTGAAGTTGGAGTTGGAAGTGGCCCGGACGTCGTGAAAGGCGGTTGTATTCCCCGAACAGCAAAAACAAAGTGCCCCGTTCGCTCTTGACAGATGTCTCAATCATGTCTGGAAGTTGCATACAACAGGAACTCCATCTCGACGATCATCGTCATCATCTGTTCCAACTGATCAGGGTCTGGCAAAGTCTCCACACGGGACTTGGCATGCTTACACCGACTACGACTGCTGGGGAGCTCACGAAGATTTCTCGGAAGCCGCATCTCCACTCCGCGCCGAAGATTTTCCAGTCAAGAAGCGTTTCTTGTAAGAATGCGATTCATGGGTCATCTGTTCTTCCAGTCAATGCGTGTAACGGCTTAGCGCCATGATAGTCCGACCCGCGTGCGGCAGATTGCCGATGGTTTGCGATGGCAGGTAATTTCTCGCACAAGCTTCCAATTTTCCAGAAGCGGATACCAATGTCTGCAGACCCGCACGTTTCATGCAGAAGAGATGAATCTTGGCAAGAAACTTCCGCCGTGGCGTCATTGTGCATGGTGCAAGTCAAGCTTGTGAAAGGGATACAGCAAAGTTGCTTCGAGGGAAGTGAGGTGTCGAGGCGAGAAGTTGATTGTTTCGCTGGGGCGTTTCACGAAATGCGAAGCGCTTGACAGCTTCCAAGACGCTTCCACAAGTTGTTTCGGCTGCATGCAGTAGCTAGACAGTACATGGCCGGTTCGGAAATTAGTCTCAGGTTTTGAATTTCGACAGCAGCGTTGCAAGCTAGGAAGCTTCTATGCAGCAGCTAGCCCAGAACCACAATGACAAGCTGCAACATGAGAAGCGTCGTGGATGCGAGATGGTGCAAACGCGGGCAGCAATAGCAACGAGGCAGACAAGTGTGGATGTTTATAAACTGGCTGTTAATAGGTGATATTGCATGCGCTTAGGCTGACTGTGCGTGAGTGCGGCGGCCATTTGGGGTATTTTCCATGTGCGGAAGGGTGCGGCGTTGCAATGGCGCGGGAGGGTGTGCTCACTGCATTGTACCCGGGCATTATCGATCGACTCAGCCCTGCGATGGCGTGCACGATATGCTGTCAGCCTTTGAGGTCTATCTGGACAAGGTTTCGTGCTCGCAAGAATGGACGGGGTTGGAAGTTGTATGCGGAGGCGTGAAGTTGCTCCGCATCGCATTGCCTTGTGGCCGGGCAGCTTGCGTGATGGCCCGCGGTTGAATGGTACCTCGGCGAGAGGCTGCGCAAGCACTTGAATGTACTTTGCCACATAGTTTGCGTGCAAGGCTGATGGGCGTCTGTGCAGAGGGACCTCGGGACGACGGTGAGGACTCGGCTCGCCCGCGGCAGCATTGCAAAGGACGGCTCTATCGCATCGTGGGATGGCAGGGTTGGGCTCCCTTGATCCCCGAAATGATTTCCAGGCCGAGCTTACCATATACGGCAACTCCTGTCTGAGCAGGCGTCGCGGAACCCGGGGCGAGGCGTGCTTGGAGTCGTGGGGGCGTCGAGTGCTTTTTCGCATACGACGCAGGCTGGACGACGCAGGCTGGGCGGGCGACCAGCTTCCGTTCCGCGTTCCGCACAGCAAGGCAGGGCGTGGTGGTTGAGGGCCAGGTGGACGAGTCACTACATTCGCACACGATTACAGGGGTCAGTCTACGACACGGGGCTGACGGGAGTGTGAAGGGGAGCGAGCGACAGGGCCAGACACCGCTCCTTTCACAGGCAGCGTCGATTGGTGTATGCACGTCCACCGCTCCTTTACACACTGGCGGTAAGACCAGTCATTGCGCGCTCGACTGAATTGTTTCATGCGGACCGCAACGCCCAAAGTATATTTATTCGCCCAATTCATAATGCGAGGCGTGACCGCTCTTCGCATCCCACGCCTGGCCCATCTGATTGTCCTGTTCGAGACAACTGCGCACACATTGCTTCTGACTCGCACTCCTGACCCACCCCCGAACACGCCCCGTGGTTTTTATAAAACACCCGTCCGCCCTCGCACCCGAACTGAAGAGAACATCGCCCGTTTAGGTTTTCGCATCCAGCTTCCCAGCCAAGCACACGCCCGCCATACATCATCGACCCGCTTTCGCCCTCGGACTACCTGCCGGCGCTAGACTGACGTTTACGACAAACTCACGCCAACATCCCGAGCAGACTCTGTGCCGCCGATTACGCCCGTAGTCTCGTTGGTACAAACACTTCGGTATATACATACGGGAGAAGACCCACCCCGTACACTACAAATCCAAACCAAAACCACCCTTCACCACCACATGATGCATTTCGAATCCTCGCCCGGCTCGTCGCCTTCCAAGTCGATACCCATCAGCATCTCGCCCAGCAGAATCGCCTCGCCCACTGGATCCTTCTGCAGTGTCTACTCGGTCGAATCAACATCAAGTCGCGGTGCCTCGTGCGCCTACCCATCATGGCCCACCGGTACTTCGCTTGGCTACCGCAACGCCCCGACGTCCTTCATCTCGGACGAGGACCTCTTTGGTGGTGACTTTGACGACGACTTCTCGTGTCCCTACCTCACCGAGGCACCTGCACCGCCCCGCCAGCCTCCCATGGCCCAGGCATTCCCCGTCCTGCCCCCGCTCTATGCGCAGAAGAAGCCCAAGAGTGAGCGCAGGCGCAGCAGTGGCAAGAAGCAGCGTCGCACCTCCAAGCCCATGACTCCCATCTCAGAGTCGCCTGAGCAAGTCGAGTGAAGGTCACGACACCTGTCAGACACCCCTACATCAACGTAAGTTGCCGCGCAAATACCCAGTCACATGGCATAACTAACAACGCGTCCAGTCAGGCTGAGATCCACGTCATCGTGTAGCGCGCGCGTTGTTGTCGCGCTTCCACTCACGTGGCTAGCGGCATAGCCTGCCACAAACCCTTGGCAGTCGCCCACCATTTCCGGGCTGAGTCACAGCCAAATTCATGCCTTGGGTGCACTCGACCATGAATGACATCCACGTCATGTGCACTACCCAGCAAGGCGATGCTGTGCTGGCGGTGCCATTGTCACCCAGACCAGCCTCAGTCACACCCGTGTGTCGCCATCACTCGGACGCCTGGGTGCCCATTTCAAGACACTGTGCTTGTCAATCCACGCGGGCCGTTCGCGACACCACCACGTCGCGCACGGATAAGCGTACTGAGCTTGTCTGCACCGCACACTTTGCTGCTGGTCCAGACTAGCCATCATCTCATCCAACTTGGAGCGTTTGGTGCTTCTAGCACACTTGCCGCTCTGGGAAGCGAGCATCTTGATAAGAGGGCCCTTGTTGCTGGGCCGGATTGGATGAAAGCCGTGTCATGGACTTTAGCATTTCCAGGCGTTTTGATTTTACAAGCATTTATACCCCAGCTCCGCATATCGGATGCACAGCGCTGTTTCCGCATTTCTGCGACCCCGAGAGGCTTGCTGTGGCTTGCCACACTTCTCCTTTATGATACCCCACCACAGACATGGTTCTGCATTTACCAATAATTCACCACCAAGATCCTTCATCTCTCTTTCCGAACATGCCCACTTGAGTGAATGCGAAGACCAGACTAGACAGCCTTGTCACACTGTATCACAATTGGCGTCATGGCCGAGCTGTGAGGCGCCCTCTGTCTGGAAGATCCTCGCATTTCATCACACGATCCATGCTCAAATCACCTCGCAAATGCTGCCCAAGAATGCCCTCCCGTGATATCGCAATCGCCAAAAATAAGCTTCGTAACCCGCTTCCGGTAAGCGAGCTTACCAGCGGAGACGGGACTCTTCCACCCGTTGAAGCATGCACCCTCGAGCTCATCTGCACCTTTCCGTCGCTCTGTGCAGATGCTGTGTCGCGGTAGGTCAGACATGTGGTCGCGTCTTAATGTCAATGTCTCGAGTTGAGGACGAGCAGTGCCTGAAAAGCACGCCATCTGCGCAGTCCCTTGATCCCTTGCCGAATTACTCGCGGGGGACAGAGCCAGAGCAAAGGGATGCAAAATCGGTGGCTGGATTCACCGTGTAGCGAAGCAGGGTTATGTCAGCTAGTGCCGGCGGTTGCAAAAACCACTGTGATCAATCCACCTCTCGGAAGCCATGCGCGTGGCCCCAAGCAGACTGGCATATTGTTGGGTTGCGATCCAATGTCGACTACGACGGAAAGTACTCAGGAAACAGGGGTGTCTAATAGCCCGACGTTATACACAGTATTGCCAACCTTGATTGCCGGATTGTTTGTTCATGCTGCTTCAGGGGAAACAGATAGTTCACCAAAGTTCCTGGTGATTATTGACCAGCATTGATATAGCCGGACGGGCAGATGGACGGCTCAACCATGTGCGGAGAACAGATGGGTTGTGCACCGTACGTGCTTCGTGTCTACCAGGCACGCTGTCATTTCTGTGTCTTTGCCATGGGGTTTCTGGGGACGCTGCATGTGTGAGCGGACTAAAGCGTCGTCTTCGGCTGCAACACATTGCAAAAGTCGGGTCGACCGTTCAATGGGTACGTTCGGTACGTTCCCAACGTCATGCGCGGTACTCTATTGCAACTTCTGGGCGATCTTTGTGCCACAAGGCACAAGCTCACGTATCCGCTCTACTGCGGGATGAGGAACGTCCCGCGAAAGCTTGGGCACCAAGACGTCGACATGTCGTCGCATGCGGAGGCCCGCCTAACGTGACCAGCCCCTGTGCGATGGCCCATGGGATAGCATTGGAAGCGGGCGAGGTTTGACGGAGCAGCAGTCGCATTGTGCAATCACCAAGAGAGAGAGGTCGATGGAGACGGTCGAGGTGTAGTAGAGGGTGATATACCATCCATTGGGACGACTGCGCAGGACAGGACATGGTGCACGACTAGCCATGGATCGTCCATGTCTCGGGCCGTACCCAGCCGCTGCTGCGCGTGATGATAGGCTTTGGAGGTGTGATTTGGCTTGCCGCCATCACGCCGGCTCGGCCAATGAGGCCTCCCAGCTCGTGTGCTCCCTCCGAATCCTCGTCTTTCGCACTCTCGTCCCCCGTGCTACCTAGCCCTCTTAGAGGCTGAAGTGCCCACGACATGCAGGCACGGTTGACTCTGCGGCGCGAAGTTAACCAACAGTTCTCATTCGACTGGGGGCGGCCCCCTTGGCGACCAGCATGCGGCATGATTCTGCGTCGTTGGTCGAGTCACCCAAGGCCGTCGCGAGCTTTCGCAACGTCCAGCAAATGAGCTGCCTGCATTCGCAACGCCTCGCGGTGCCGGCCATGCCTTTTCTTAACCACTTGCTCTCTTGTCGCTTCCAACCGTGCTAATCGACCTATTCTGAGCACATATTCAAGTCCCCTCTGCGCCTCTAAGCGCCGTTGATTGATAGGCCCGTGGCTCCCACGCGCATCACTGCACACCTCCATCGCGCTTCTGCTGCTTCCTTTCCTCCTCATTCTCTGTTTTACATTGCCTGTCGGTCTTTTCAGCTCGTGTTCCGCGCAGAGAAACTTTCCCAAGCCTGCGCATGCATACCCTATTTGTTTAACCGCCAAACTTGATCCTTGTTGGCCGAAGCGGGGCTGAACATACCGCTCTCGAGCCGCCGTGGATCTCTCGACAAGTGCTGTGCTTGGTAGCGCGCAGGTTGCAGTGAGTCTCCGGACATTTTCCAGTTTCCAGTTTCATGTCGCTCTTCTGGAAGCCCCTGATTGTGCTATCGTCATCCATAATCGATACTAAGTCCTGTCGACATGCGCCTCTTGCGCGCTTGTGAACTGAACATCGACTGACCGAGCAATTGCCTCGCAGACCGCCCACAATGAGTACGGGACACTCCCGACAGCGGTCGAACTCGACAAAAGACTCTTCTGTCCGCTCAGATATCAAGATAAAACCACCCACGCCTTCCGCCACACCCGGCACCGACGAATTCGCATTTGATCCCGTGAGCGCCACAGCCTCTTTCCTGCTCGTCGCACAGCGAAACGAGATCCTGTGCCTGCACCATGATACTTTGGCAGTAGAAAGACGCTTCACCCGCCACCGCGAAGACATCTCGTGGATTCATGCAGACACCGTTAGCGAGCGGGGAGGAGGCCGCCTAGTTGTAAGCTACGATGCAGGGTCCACTGCAATTGTCTGGGACTTGTTTACTGGCGACGAGGTCGCCCGATTCGCTTCATACGAGCAAATTCGTGTGGCTGCGTGGATGAGGAATGGCAATGTTGCTTTTGGTGAGTTCAGGTAGGCCGAGTGTCGCCTCAATCGCTAACCAAGTGGGAAGGAAACGCCCAAGGGAACATCATCCTATTCGAGCCGTCCACCTCCGAACATCTCTCCGCGAGAACTATTTTCGATCCTATTACAGCATTGGCACCAGCTGCTGATTGCAGAACATTTGCAATTGGGTAAGGGTGACAAGCCCTCCACTCAAGCTATGCTAATCACCTACAGATATCTCAATGGCTCCATTTTGATCGCTACATTGCAGCCCTCTTTCACCATTCTCCACACCCTGACTACTCCAAGATCTCCTTCCCCTATCTCGGGCTTGGCATGGCATGGATCGTCCTCAAAGCAAAAGTCGGAGATGCTGGCGGCTCAAACCGCTGATGGTGATCTCAGAGTTTGGAGCGTTCCAAAAGCTCCCCACAGCGGCGACGTTCCATGCGTCATCCGTGTCCTTAACCAGAAAGAGCAGAGAGAGCCAGGCCCGTCATGGTTTGCTTGGTCAAAGAACGGCAGAATCGTGCAATATACAGAGGGGTAGGCATTATTTGCTTTTATAATGCCCTTTCTACCTGCTAACGTACCATCAGACAAACATGTGCATGGGATGTCCGTACGAAGAGAGTGTCTTACGAACAAGTGCCGACTACCGACAATATCGCCGCCATCTGTAATTACGGACCTACAGCCACGCTTTTCACTGTCGGAAGCAACTTCAGCATCCAGCAGTATGACATGAACCCGAACAATGGACCCGCGACAATGGTCGCCAATGTACAACATGCTCCGGCAAATACGCCTCCGTCACCACCGAATTCCTTGGATGAGCAACAGAAGAGACTAAGGGAATTGGATGAGCCTGTTACCGCTCGACCGATCAAAAATGCACCCCAACTCCTAGCTGATTCGGAGAGTGAGAGTGAAGGAGCAGTCATGTCGCCCCTACAGAAAATTGCGCAAGAGATGGATCAACTGGAAGAGGAGCGACGTGACCGCCTTGGGCCGCTTAGTCCCGTGTCAAGTCGAGGCTCACAGAGCTCAAGATCGTCTGGTGGTAGTGGCCGTGCCCCTCGCTACCGCTACGACAAACCCTCTTGGAATTCGTCAAAGTCTTCCAAGAGTGGTGCTTCAGGCACAGTCTTCTCCTCTGGTACATCCTCATTTGCAGGAGCGTCGCGAGAAAGCGTTTCCATCCGATCAGCATCTTCAGCAGCTTCCGCTAGATACGGGAATTCTACTCTTCGCAAGGAGGTTCTACGAAGTCCAGACGAGTCTAAGAAGACGCAAAACATGGAACTCTTTCCATTCACCAAAGCACGACTCAGTGACGTGCCATTCCGACCGACCGAGCTTGGCCCTGAGAGGACTCCCGATGACCTTCGTCTGAACATGCTTAAGGTCGTTTTCGGCTGGGACAACGATATCGATGAACTCGTTCGGGACGAGCGTACGTTGTCCATAATTCAATTTTTGCCAGATTTATGCTAACTTCTTGCAGTCGCACGTCATCATGCCGATTCTGCAGCAGCAGTCCTCCTGTCAAAATGGCTCGGCGACATTGGCGCTGACCTAATGGCATCCATGGTTGGATCTGAATCGATGACATCTACCGACTGGATGTTGCTCGCCTTGAGTAACATGGGACAAGGTTCACAGAAGAAAGTAGGCGAAGCCTTTGTCCAGCGTCTGCTTGAGAAGGGTGACATTCATCCTGCGGTTGCCATCTTCCTGGGCCTTGGTGAACACAACGATGCCATCGAAGTCTATGTTTCCCGCAAGTATTACATGGAGGCCATCTTGCTTACCTGCCTTTTGTTCCCTACAGACTGGAAGAGACAATCCTTCCTTGTAAGGAAATGGGGAGAATTCTCCGTATCACATGGCAAAGCCGAATTGGCCGTCCGATGCTTCTCATGCATGGGCCTCGAGACCACAGAGCCCTGGTTCTCGCCCCGAGCTCAGGATGCTGTCTTTTCCGCACAGAAACAGGCCCTTCTAGGCTCACAGCTCAGCCCGCCGTTATCGCCCCCTAGTGTTGGAAGTAGCAGGGTAGCTGCCAAAATGGCATCACTTAAACTTGTGACAGACTTCACGCGTGGTCCACAGCCTCAGCGGATCCGACAAGAGGACGAAGAACGTACTCCCATGAACGCCGGTGTTACTCCAATCGCAGAGTCAGCACTTAGTCCTTCCGGTGCCGCCCAACCCTGGAGAACGGCCAGGGATCCTTCCAGGGAACCATCTTCAGCGAGGACTGCCACACCTGGCGCTTACAGAAGGAAGAGACTGCCATCGCGCTCAGATACAGGACGATCCACCACCAACAACGAGAGCCTTGCCTCTCTGGCAATTCCTGATCGTGGCCAACGAGGTGAATCCCACCCCAGAACTGCCGTTGATAATGTTGGTCGAGAAGCAGAGACACTGCCCTTCTCCACCCGCCGTGCCACTAGCGCAGGTGAGTCTAACGAATTTGTGCTCTCTGCAGCAACCTATGCTCCTGTAAAGTCCAGCGACCATCTTCCCTCCCCAGCCGTTGGTGTGTTCGAAAACCTAAGCCTCAAGAGGAGCGATTCTCGTGGTGGTTCTCGCAGCCGTAGACCACAGGACCTTCATCTGAACATGCATGAGCTTGTTGTCGAACAAGCTCCAGAGACTAATACCAGCCACAAGATGAGTCCACCTCTGACTGGAGCAAGCGGGATAAGCATGAAGAGTGCGAAAGTTCGAAGCATCGATCAATATATTAGCAGCCTTGACGAAGCCAACAACTACCCACGTAGTCACACCGCCGATCCCCTTGAAGAAAGGCCCGCTTCCCGAACAGCAAGAGCTCGTAGCCGACCAAGGGAAGAGTCTCAAAATCGTGGCCGATCTGGTGTTCGTTACATTCGACCTGCAAAGAAATCGCCCTCTTCGCCGGTGCCCATGTCACCAGAGGATGCTGGTATCTATGCTGCACCAAAGGCAGACGCAGACGCAGATGCCGATACTTATGATGATGAGCGTTTCTACAAGATGAGTGTTGCATCTCCAGTGGCGACAGAGTCTGTCGCCAGCGGTCGGACCACCCGTAGCCGTGCGAGACATGGCGTCAGCAAGACGAGATCCTCATCCAAGGCTGCAGTTCGCCGTGCTGAGTCTCCGGAAGCCCCGATTGGTGGCCGAAGCAGATATGCTAGTCGAGCTTCGAGTCGTCGTCCAGCAGAAGATCGTGGTCGCAGTGCGAATCGTGGCGACAATTCTCCCGCTTCGCCGCAGTCCATGCACCGCGAGGAGCATGAAGCAGCTGCTGGGCAAGAATCGCTGCGTCCACGCAACCGAAGTACCAGTCGCAAGCCTAAAGAGACTGCTGCCAGCACACGCAGGGAGCCTTCGACCGAACGCCATGCGCCACGAGACCGTTCATTGAGCCGTAGGCCGCCACCTCTACGTGAGCCCAGTCGTACCCGTACAAATGTGCGGGAGGCATCACCAGACTCGATGTTTTCAGGTCGCTCTGGCGCCTCACGTATGAGGAACACCACAATGTCTAGAAGAGAGTTGGCTGCCAAAGAGCTAGCAGACCGTCGATTGTCTCTCGCTCGACGACCTTCAGCGCCTCAGATTCCAGACCCTGGAGAGCTTGCATTTCGACGACCACATTCCGGCCGTTCGAACACGGACGATATGCTGAACTCTGGCACCATGTACCGCGACCCTATACAACGAAGCCAGACAGCTGACCCGGAGATGATCAGCAAGTACTCGCCAGCTAACAGGATGACTGGTGCAACTTCTACCACATCCGTGCCTATTGGTCTGCCCGCCAATCCGCGTGCCATGCGTCACCCTCGCTACATGAGTGCGGAGCCTGATCACGAAGACGTTCCCGCAGTACCTAGCATACCGATCAACCTGCAGTACAAGCCAACAGCTCAGGAAGAGTCAAACGATGACCTCGGTCCCCTGCTTCCAGCGACAACATTCGGCCAGCCCATTGTGCCTCCTTCGCGTGCGGCTTCGGCGCCTCCCCAAGAGCTCTACCAGAACCAGGGAACGCCTTCATACCCCTTTCCAAGTCGACGACCGTCTGTTCGTGGTCACCAGAGACAAAACACTTCTCCCGAAATTCTGCCCCCGATGAATTACAAACGCATCAGTCCGCCTCCCATTACGGCCAGTATCGCCGAGACTATCCATGAGAACGAAGTGGTAGTCATTGACGTCGATGAAATCTCCACACCACCTGTACTCTCTCAACTCCAGCATCTGGCGACGCCGCCACCGCCACCACCTCCACCGCTAAACCTTGGTGGTCCTGGAAACCTCGGCATGATCAACATCGCCATCGATGAGCACTCTGGTGGCAAGCCAATGGACGTATCGCCAACGGGTCTCCCTGGCACCACATCTCCCCAGTCGCACCGTCGTGGCCGCGGCAGTGTCAGCGACAACCTGGGCATGACCTTCAAGCGAGTCACCGAGCGCATGCGCAGCACTAGCAGATCTCGCAACAAGTCACCACCGATTAGGCGCGCCACAGATGTCGCCCCTTACGAGAGTGTGCCAGAGTATTCGTTCCCCCGTGGTGCCAACCAACGCTCTCCTTCCATCGACGGTAACAACCACGACAACTACTTCAACAACATTCCGCCGCCACCACCACCGCCGCCCATGCCTATGGAGCAGGTCATCTCACCCATCGACGACCAGGCCTTCTACAAGCATCCCAAGGAGCTCCGTGCCAACATGCCTCCCGCAACTCTCCAGCCCGGCGTGTACCAGCCCGACAATACGCCCATGATCTGAGAGGTCATATTATTATCCATCGGCCTCGAAACCTTGGAGAAAGACCACAAACAGCCCAAACGCAACGACTTTAACGACCCAATTTTTTGCATATTCGACGCCATCTCTCATACCTCTTATTCACCGTTGGGCATTCCAAGCGCAGCATTCATTCATCTCACGTATCATTAGCGGGAGCCTGTCGTCATTACTCATCGTCATCATTCTATCAAAGACTCTGGATTTGGAAGATAAAAAAGAACCTTTTTTACTTCCAAGCGCTTCGCGGCGGAAATGTCGGATACCCTTTTTTTTTGAAAGTTCATCATTGAACTTCTTACGTTGTAATTCCATAGGCACTTTGGTGCACGAGGAGGCAGCGTGATACGTTTTTTCCCCATGCGGTTGTTATTTGTTTGGCATTAGCATTCGTGGGTTATCATTATTTCTTTCTCTGTTTATATTTTTCTTCTGGTGGAAACATGGATTGGATGTGCTTTAGGTGGGGAGGTGCTTTGGAGAGAAGAAATAGTGTGACATGGATGAGGAAGAGATGGATATGGGAATCTTCTTATTTCTACGTAATGTAAATGCTCGCGTTTCACTTGCCTTTTATGCGCTGCTTGGTCGTCTTTGCTTGTGCTCGCTCGCTCATTCATGTCTCCGTGCCATTGTTCTCTCCCAGAGCAACATATCATCATCAGATTGTCATCGTTTGCGATCATTCTGAACCTTTTTTCACTATACCAAAGACACAGCGCCTCACGGCATAAAAGTCGCTTTTAGCTTCATAACGCTCATTTCATCGCTATTGGTTGTCAGGCGGCAATGGGATAGACATAGTCTAGTCAGAATGCAATTCCATCTCTTCAACTACCAACTGCTGCATGATGCTTCTTCCAAGCTATCTCAATACATGCGACCATCCATTACGTCCAAGCTACAATGCCTCGCATATCATGACTAGATATCACTATCATGAGTATGATTCTCGCCTTCGGCCGATCTATTCGCTAACATACTCCGGGGTGGTTAGAAATATCAGCTCCATTGCCCGCTAGCACTCTCCTGCGGAATTATGCAGGGCGATGTCAAGATGTGGCGACTTATCGTATGCTCGTTGTGCTGTCCAAGGTTGTTCACGGCGAGGAGGTTGATGGCGGCGATCCCAGTAGACACTATACTGTGGGAGTTACAAGTCCACTTACAATATTCAGGTCGCAGTATCGTTGCTTGCAACCGGTGCGGGCGCGGGAGCAGCAGCAGCAGGAACAGGTGCGGGCGCTGCAGGGTCGGCAGGGCCAGAAGCAGGAGTGGCAGCAACATGGCCACCTCCCCTAGCTCCACCACGACCACCGCGCCCTCCTCGGGGACCAGGTCCAAAGCCACCACGACCGCCACGTGCTGGACCTGTGGGAGGAGGGCCGTTGAAGCGGGGGTTGAGGGCGGGTCGGGCTACTTTTTCCTTGCGCTCGAGAACCTGTACGGCGCCTTGTGCGATTTTGATGGGACTGGCGGCCATGGCCTTGCGCAAGCCCTCGGGTTCCGCGAAGTCGACATAGGCGAACCCTTTTCGCTTGTCAATTTCAACCTTGTCAATCGCACCAAAAGTCTTGAGGGACTCTTCAATCAGTGGCTCAGTGATGCCTTGCGAGGGGTTGGCGTGCTTCAAGAAGGCTTGCTTGCTTGTCGCGGCAGGCGCTGGCGGCGGAGGTACGGCTCTCGGTGCAGGGCTGGCCGCCGGAGTAGGCTTCGCTGCCATGTTGTTGGTTTGTGCGGGTGGAGCAGTATTCCTGGCCGCGGCAGGCTCAGTTGGCGGGGCCCGTGAGGCTGCAGGTCCCTTTGGAGGTGCTGGAGACTGTGCGGATTGGGGCTTCTTCAGGATCTGGGGCGCGGGTGCAGTCGAAGCCTTGGTGGGTATCTGAGCCTTGGTCTCAGTCGTGTTGGTGTTGTCGTTGGTCTTGTCAGTTAGTGAGGCCTTGAAAGCACGGCGCTCAGCCCGAGTCGGACGTTCCTTCTTCGAAGCCTGTGTCTTCTCCGAAGACGATGCAGCGGCGGCAGGTCCATCCTTGGACTTTTGCGCAGCGACTGGCGTATCTTTGGGCGGAGCAGCATCAGCAGCGGCGGAAGCAACTTCGCGTTTCGTGCCACGTCGGCGGTTGGGTGGGGCCCCGATACCAAGATCACGCTGGAGCAAAGACTTGACTCCAGCGACATTGCCGCGCTTGCGCTCTGGGGCTGGACTGGCATTTCCTCTCTCCGCCGCGGCCGACTCTTTGGAGGAGGCGACCTCCTTGTTAAGAATCTTGACGGCTTCCTTGGCGGCTTGGGCCTTGTCAGCTTTGCTAATGCGACGATTCTTGTCTCCGGCGGTCGGGGCGTTCTCTTTGCCTTGTTTACCTGAAGCCTTCTTGTCGGTGGCATCTTCTTTGGCGTCTCCGCGAGCGTTCCTGCCCTTAGCGTTCGGCTTGTCCTTGTTCGCCTTCTTCTCTCGGAGTGCTTCGATCAGCGGTGTCGTCTTGGCCTTCTCCTGCTTCTGCGTGTCGTCTGGCGCAGCGGACTTGGTGATGGGATTCGTCAAGCTCTCCAGGAAGTCCTTGAACTCCTGATCTTGGTCGATGGTACCCTGACGATTGTCATTCCTACGACGACCGCCTGGCATCTTGGAGAAGGGAGCGAATTCGAGCGTGGGGGGGCCGACAAGGGCGCTGTCCTGCCACGACTTTGCGGCGTCGTGGAAGGTGGAGTCGCGGATGCGGTCGCCGAGCATGGGCACGTGTTCCTGCTTGGTAACGTGGATGTACGCCCTGGCTGGCCTCGAGGGTTTGGCAGCACTGCGATCTGTTTAGACGTAGACACGTGAGCGTGAGCGTGAGCAGGAAGCATACTCTTTTGAGATTTTGCCTTTCCTCCAGTTGACCCAGTCCACCTTGCCTGCGCCGGGCTTCCATTCGTCGCCGACTATCGTGTCGAACTCGGTTCTGGTCAAGCCTGGGGGCAGTCGTCGGCATACGAGCTTCAGGCGCGGCTGTGCTTGCTTGGGGCCGCGCGACGGCTGGGACGAAGACGAAGCATTCTTTTGGAGGACGGCAACGGGGAGGACGCCGTTGACGCCTGCTTGGGGGGCCATTTCGGCGTGCTTGGTGGGTGAGAGTGGAGACGCGGCAAGAGAGACGTGTCCCGCGCTTATCGAGGCAGAGGCAGAGGCAGAGGCAGAGGCAGAGGCAGCATTGGGCACGGGCTGGTGGTGTGGTGCAGTGAGGGAGCTGTGCAGTAGAGGGGCAAGCGGAGGGTTGTAGGGAGGAACATGGCAGGCACGGAAGACAGTTTCTCTCAGAGGGCAGGCACGGAAAGAATGGTCAACTGGTCTAGGACAGCCCTACCGGGGTTTTGTCCTTGCAAGCGCCGAGGGACCCCACGGCCGCATGCGAACCTAGCAGTAGACACACTCGATGCCAATGACATAGCAGCCGCTCCCGCTCCACCTCCACCTCCACCTCACCATGCATGAGACGTGCTAGACGTGCTAGACGTGCAAAAAGCTGTGCCTGCCCTGCACCTATGAGACTGCCCAGCGCCGCGACGTCACGCCTCACCAACCCCACCCTCACACGACCGACCCTTCTTGTATCGCCATTGCTGCACCCGCGACGGTGAATTCGCATCTTCCGCCCTATTCCCCTCCAGTCGCATCCATCTGCGGACACGACACACCATGGCGCCCAAGGAGAGCCATGTCCCGCAGCCAGGACCAGCCCGTCTTTCCAAGGGTGCGGGACCCGACGAGTGGCTGGAGCAGGCAAAGACGTGCAAGTACCTGCCAGAGGCTGATATGAAGCGACTGTGTGAGATTGTTAAGGAGTGTCTCATGGAAGAATCGAACATCCAGCCCGTGCGCACTCCAGTCACGGTATGCGGCGACATCCACGGCCAGTTCTACGACCTCCTCGAGCTCTTCCGTGTCGCGGGAGGCATGCCCAACGACACCCCCGCTGCCCCTATAGCTCCCCCCGTCACATTACCAAGCACAATCAACCCCGCAGACCTCGAGCCCCCGACTGCCATTACAGATCCGCGCGTCAAGCGCAAGATGAAGAGGAGGTTCCAGCGCGATCCCAACTACACTGGCCCCGTCAGTCCGCCGGGTGGCGATGGCGAGGACGAGGACGGCGACGAGGAAGAGGAGGAGCGGGGCCGCAGTCGAAGTGTGCATGACAGGCGGAGTATGGGCTCGGCCGAGGACGCCGACTCGACGCGCAATACAGTTGCTGGCAATGGCCAGCAGAACTTTATTTTCCTCGGTGATTTTGTAGACCGAGGCTACTTCAGCTTGGAGACCTTCACCCTGCTCATGTGCTTGAAGGCAAAGTAAGTCAATTAGCACTCCGCTGACTATAGTGGAATTGACTTGCCCAGGTTCCCCGACCGCGTCACTCTGGTCCGCGGAAACCACGAGTCTCGACAAATCACTCAGGTCTACGGCTTCTACGAAGAGTGCCAGACAAAGTACGGCAATGCTTCGGTATGGAAGGCCTGTTGTCAAGTCTTCGATTTCCTTGCACTTGCTGCTATCGTTGACGGAAAGGTTCTCTGCGTCCATGGCGGTCTCAGTCCAGAGATCCGCACATTAGACCAGATTCGCGTTGTTGCACGAGCACAGGAGATCCCACACGAAGGCGCATTCTGCGATCTCGTCTGGAGTGACCCTGAAGACGTCGACACTTGGGCCGTATCGCCACGAGGTGCTGGATGGCTGTTTGGAGACAAGGTCTCTTCTGAGGTACGGTTTTGCCCATGCTTACCATTCTGATCAATCGACTGACCGCATCCTAGTTCAATCACGTCAATGGCCTGCAACTTATCGCCCGTGCTCATCAATTGGTCAATGAGGGCTACAAGTACCATTTCAAAGACAAGGATGTCGTCACTGTCTGGTCTGCGCCCAACTACTGCTACCGCTGCGGAAACGTTGCGTCCATTATGAACCTGGGCGAGGACCTGAAGCCAGAGTTCCAGATCTTCTCGGCGGTGCCGGATCATCGACGAGCAGTACCTGCAGGCAGGGGCGGACGCGGAGAATACTTCCTATAGGAGGGAATCGACCCAGAACGAATTCAACACCAACGAGAGTTGTTGGGTTGGCCCATGTTGATCAACTCTGCATTTCAGCCTACGCATCGCGCTTCGCGAGCTATCATGTTGTGGCAGATGCGGCACTTCAGGACATGGACAGCCAAATTAGATGGCCATGGAGAGTCGGTGAGGATCAAGTGTATATGCTGGAAGATGCACTTTTACCAAGACGATGGAACGAATACCCAGGACTGCCCTAGATGCCATGATCACTTTGTACAGTACTCGCTCGTAGATAGCATCACACAAAGGACTTGCTCAGAGACCATGCCTCGCTTATGCGACCGTCCTGTCTTTGGTCGTTCATTCATTGATATCGTCTAATGTGCCATGCTTCATCATCGCGCCTCAAACGTACTCTCTTTCCACGTAACTCTGAATCATACCCGCATTGTCGGCCTTGTACTCCTTGAGGTCCACCTTGCCATCCTTCTCCACTGTGTTTGCCTGCACAAACACCTTTCTCGGTGTCTTCTTCTTCAGCACTGCCGGCCTGACATAGTTTTCATAGAAGGGCTCGACGTCCGTCACATCGTCGTACATTTTCTTCGCCGCTGCGAAATCTGCCGTCGCCTTGTAGATGTGGAGTTTCTGCAGATAGTCGTCGACAGCCGGGCGTCCGAGATCCAAGATGCGAGACCGCTCGAGGCGGATGGTGAGGTCTGAGAGGTCCTCTTTTTTCCACTCGAGCTGGCAGAATTCGACACCTGCGTTCAAGAATGTTCGCAGAATGGAGAAGCGCGCTTGCATGTGCGCCTGTCCCCACTTTCTGCTCTTCGGATCCCAGAACTCGAGAGCTGCAACGCCCGCCCGCGCCATTTGTAGGTATGCAGTGAACAGTACGTCACCAGCCTCCGAGTCCATGTCCGCAGTGCCGTCGCCGAAACCAAAGAGCTTCAAGATGGGGAATTCACAAGACAGCGCCATGGCTACGCACTCGGCGCGGCACTCTTCGTACGACGCGGCGAGAGACCCAAAGACGCTGCCCCATGTTTGACCGGGCTTGTACCATGATTCAATCGGCTTGCCAGTCAATGGCGAAATGGGCTTGTTGTTGAAGTCAAAGTTGTACTCGCCTGCCGAGGTTTCTTGCAGCAACTTTCCGCATCCATGGCCGAGCAGTTCGTGCAGGCCGACTTGGACTTCGAAAGCAGGGTCGCGGTACTTTTGGTATGTCGCCAGGTCCGCCTCTTTGATGAAAGGAATCTGCTCGTTGGGCGCTTTGGCACTCAAGATGTTGCCCAGAGACACGTTCTTGAAGCCAAAATTTTGCCGGATGTCGTCGTAGTTTGGGATGTTGATACCGGCAGGGATGCCACTACCAGCGAATGTCAAGACCTCGAGCGAGGTGAAGTCCGGGCTGAGGAACTTGTCTTTCTCAAAGGATGGGTCCCATGGAAGCAGTGGGATGTATTGGGGTGCTGTCGAGACGAGCTTGCCGAATGCTTGGGTACGCTCCTTGTTGACCATGGCCACAAAGCCTTCCCACTCGCCGCGAATGCCGTGTGGGTCGCGGTAGGTCTCGATGAAGCCGATGTCTGACTCGACCTGTGGTCCCTTGTCCAACACCCAAGCTTTTTGACTCCGCTTAAACGCTTGCAAAGAGCCGGTCCTGAAGCTCTTGGAGTATTCCTCCATCATCTCGCGTTCATTGTCATTGGCTGCGTACTTCTTCGCCTCTTGGATGTGACGCGCGATGGTGTCCATCTCCTGTGAGTAGTCACCGAAGACGAGCTTGACTTTCTTGCCATGGTCGAGTGTCCATTCGCTGTCCTTCAGGTCTCGGTCTTCTGGCGATGGAGAGGTCGACGCCGAGGCAATCAGAACAGCAAAGCCATCGCCCGTCTTGCTTATTCTTGTGTTCTCCGGAAGTAGGCCCTTGCCTTCGAGGAAGTCGCTGACACCGGCAATCTCCTCCTTGGTAATGTCGGGACTGTTGGGGTAGTAGGTCGAAACGTGGCCGGCGCTGGGGTAGCCCAGATGCAGCTTTCCTAGATCACTGCCAGCGTAGATGGAGTCCTTGAAGGTTTCGTAGATTCCCAGAGTCTCCTTGGAAACGGTCGCAAGGGCCTTGAACTGGCGAGGCTCGAGGCGTGGCACGAACTTGGAGTCGCCAAAGGACTTGTAGTTGCCGAGGTTACCGAGGAACTGAGCAGCATAGTTGAGGTATGCGTCAGTTTCGTCCTGCGATAGGCCAGCTTCCTTGGCCAGAGCCGCGTAGTCGCCCTTGCAGTGCTTGTGTAGCGCGATGATGAAGTCGTAGATGTGCTCCGACTCGGCGGAGCATTGCCGCAGGACGATGCGCGTACCCGCAAAACAGGCTCTGAGTATGTTCAGCGGTGTTCTGGAGGAAGGGCTTGGGTGTCTTACACCGAAACATGGTGAGCATAGAGCTTCTCCTTGTCCGAGAGCGCCTCGAAGTGGGGCTTGATGGCAAGGGGCACGATGGTGGGTGGGCTGTCAGCCAAGTACTGCTTGAGCGTCTCCGAGTCTATGCTGGCAGACATGTTGGACTTGGTGGATGAGTGACGGGACGTCTGAGTGCTAAATAGCTGTAGCCTCGCACGAGCACTGGAGTCGTGGCAGCGGTGACGGCAGCAGCTCTGGGCAGGCGCGTCCGCGTCGGTAGTGCGGGGAACTGCTCGCCACACCCCGCTAGAGCACCTGCACGCCTGCATGCCACATACTATACATTGCAATACATCATCTTTCATTAGAATTAATCGTAAACACTCGCTGCTTTGCTCTCCACGCTACCTTCGTCGATCGGCCGTCAATTCGTATCCTTCTTTGCTCTTCGTCACAGATGTGGCTCTCCTCTTCCGCCAGAAGAACCATGCGATAGCAGCAAGAAGCCCAACACCCAGAATGACACCGATAGCAATTCCCGCCTTCGCGCCCGCGGACAGACCATCGTCTTCCTCGCCATCAACACCATAGGACACAATCTCCGGTGTCCCAAGTTGCTTGACATGATCAATCTTGCACACATTACCGCAAGTCTTCCTTCCCCTCTTCTCCACAACATCTCTCTTGTCCGCTTTCTGAGATCCTGTATATGGTCCAGAAGTGTTGAATGTCATTTCAATCCACTGTATTTGGAACTCGGCGTCATCTCCGACAGTCATGTTGCCACTCCATTCGCCGCCATCCCCCCACATGTTGAGCACCAGATAACTCGGCTTGCGTGGTACACTGTATGTGTTCGCGGCGACTTGCTTATCGTTGAGATACCAGAAGCTGTCCTTGGGCAACCAATCGATACGATGGGTCTGCCACTCGTCCCAAGGCGCAAGGTTCGTGGGCCCAGTTGATGCGGCGGTAATCTCGTTGCCGCTCTTGTCAACGGACGGCTGGTTGGTGTAGTGTGTTTGGTCCTTGGGATCGCGTGTGAGAATCTCAATGTCCGATTCGTTGGAGTCGTCGTAGAAAGTAAAGAAGCCTGCTACGGCGCCAGGGTCGCCGACAACACGACCGTACATGCGCATGGAGACGTGCATCAGGTTCTTCTGCTGATTCTCGATTTCACCGGCGGTTTGGTGGTCATTGTGTCGAGAGGTTCGAAGCGTGAGGAATGTGCTGTTGTCTTCTTCACCCATATAGATGTTGGCATAGGAATTCGTCAGAGGCACCGGGAAGTCATCGGTTGCAGCTTTGCTCCAGTTCTGAATACCCCAGTCCGCCATCCAATTATCGCTGTCGAAAATAGAGGGCTGCCATGTTGACAGCGCCGATGCATTTTGCGTGTCGTTGATCAGCGGTGGTGCGGTATCGAAGCCGCCCGCAAGGTTCCGGAAATCGTAGAATCGGTAGTATTGGAAATACTGCGGTGTTTCCGAGTTATCGCCTGTGGAAACGACATAGCAGCTGCAGTTTCCATTGTTGTCTTTTGGTGTCTCAGAGTTGCTGGAGACATAAGAGTCGGCGGCCAAGATGGGTGTGAGGAGGGCCGCAAGAGGCAATAGCAGAAACGGCAAGTATGACATCGTGCAGTTGTCAGTTTGTCCTGAACTCTGCTACGATATGCAGGGCAGTAGCGACAGAAAGAAGAACCTTGAAGGAAAAGAATATTCGACAAAGGACAAAGAAGCGAAGGTGACGAAGAATCAGACAAAGAAAGCGGAGGTCTGCAGACCAGGAAACTTGGGGGTCAACATACCTACCCCTACCAGCACGCCACGACTCCGCTCGCTCCGCTTACACGGCAATGGCGCATGCAAGCGCGTACCTGTTTCTCGCGCGGAAAGTTACTCTAGCTCTGCATGCGCTGAGGTTGTTTCAACTCATTTCATGTTTGCTTTAAAGAGGCAGGCTCAGCCACAAATATTCGAGACATTTTGCAGATCAGCACCCCTGGTTTAGCCGCTTTGAGGTGGGGCATCAAGCCTCGAGCCGGATCGCTCGGCGCATTACCAAAGAGCACATTCTTCCTCATGTTCTTTCATGGGGAGCCATAGCAGCGCTCGGCCGGAAATTTTAAACCCGTGGCGGAACCAGACTGCATTTCGGGAACATCTCAGAGCATGGTATACTACGGTATCCAAGATTGGAGCTCCGTGAAGCTTTCCAGGGTTGGTTCAATAATGGAAGGGTTTCGGGGCACGACAGGGGCTCATCCACCACAGATACGCGGGCCGAGGGACTAGCGACGCACGGAGACGAAAATAGCTTTTATTGATTCCCTGAACTACACGCCAGTGACACCACAGTGGGCTCTTACGGGGCTGATGACAACGACGTTAAGGTTTGTCATGCAGATTAGCTACCTGCACTTGTTCATGCCTCCAAAGAAACTCATTTCTTAAATCATGGCTACCTGTAATACATTCCTGTCCCGTCTCTCAACCAGCGGCTTCGGATGATCAACACAGCTCATCAATATCGGTAGACCGATACGTCACTGTGTAGAGCTCTTTGCTCGTAGCTTTGAGCAGATTGAGACGCGGTATCTGTTGGATTCATTGCAGATCAAATGAGGTAGTCAGATAACGGCATGAGCGCGATACTAAGAATTCCTCAGCCAAATCCCTCAATCCAGTGGCCGACCACGATACAGCTCGCGAGGTCACGAACAAGGTATCCCTAGTCCTCCTGCATACTGTGTCGTGGGGTTGTGCACTATAAATTGCTACTGCACGAGGATATTACGTTGACCAATGTGAAGAAACTCACATCCTTACTTTTTTGTCATAATTACAAAGCGCAACAGTCGGGTCACGCACGTTATTTCCTTCACTTCTAACAAAGAAACTTGAATCTTGGTGTTTAAAATAGCGCGGCTGAACGGATGCATGACTATTCATCGGTACGTCTGTGGGAGACCTCGGACTCATGTTGCTGCAACTGTGGGAGCTTTCATTCAAGCATTATGTACAAGTGTCAGATAGGACCCCGAGAAACTTGTCACGCTGAACGCCATTCGCAGTATTTCTACTCTTCGACTGTAGCTGAACATGAAAACCGAACGATCACATTGGCTTGATGTTACATCGTACTGCGTAAGTGTTCGTGATATCATTCTGTACGATCAAGACGCCAATGAAGCCAACCCAAAGCATATTGCTAAGCGCCTGGTGACAGTATGAAGGAAAAGACAGAGGTCACTACGAAGCGCAATTTCTGATTTGCCGCATGAAGGACCAGCGAAAAGGAGTGGACGCGGCACTGTTTCACTTCACTTCAAGTAGAAGCAAGTGTGATATCGGGACTGTGGGTTCGTGAACAGCAAAAACAAGACAACACAGTACAAGAGACAGAAACCAAGAGCTAATGCGTACAAGCAGTCTAGTAATATTCACGATTTACATTCGTTTTGATATTTTCCACCCAAAGCATGCAAGATTTGCATGTTCGGACACTAAAAAGGGTATCATAAGGCTTTAAACAAACCCGCCCGAGTTATGCACAGCCCATACTCATCTCTCCATATTGGGAAGAGGGTAGCGTCCCGTGTCGGTAATTCCAATGCGTCCGGAGTGCCCCTCATTCAACGCCTGCTGTGTGCCGAGTATATGTATAAGGGAGAAAGAAAATAATGATAAAAGGGTCGTTCATAGAGCGCTCTGTCCCGCTGCCACTGCCGCATTATGCCAAAAGAAAAAGAAAACCGAGGTGGTGCTCTAATACCGAGGTCCTGGATGATGAGGGTTATTGCACCACCGTTCTGTTGCTCTGCTTTTCGTCGAAGTCAAGAGCGCGATCCGCGTGTTCGTCGTCGATGCTATCGTCGCGCGCCGCCCACCTCGACTGAATGAGAGGTTCGTTCAAATTGAAGTTTCCGCCTTTTAGCCAAGTTCCCTTGTGCGTTGTCCTCCCCACCTGTTGAATCCGCACCAAAGTCGTCGTTATAGCCCTCGCCGTATCCTTGGAATGCTGCATCTGTGTAGTGCCGTTTCGACCCCTGGCGTTCGGGTCTGGACACGCCTCTGCCTAGGGCAGAGTTCCCTGGTGTAGGCGCGGCAGAAGTATGCGGCGTCGGCCGATGCGGTGGTCCATCTTGTGGCTTTGGTTTTACTGCATCATCTGTGCCAATGTATGTCCTGTATCGCGTGGTGTCTGCAGGAGGTAGCGGTCCAGGAGCCATGCCCGCGAATGCGCCATCAAGAAGACTGTCGAATTCAGGATCCAGAGCAGTCTGTGTAGGGTTGAGCACCTTCTCTATTTCTTTTCCTTGCACCTTTTGGGTGGTCCATTCTGTTGCGGGGAAGTGCAATGTTGACATGAAGACGTTCTCCATCTTCTGTGCCTTTGGCTTTCCCGCGATTTGCATTTGTTTGATATGACCCTCGTATGATTTCCGGAGTTTGTTGATCTTCTCTCCAGTCACCGGATCTGTCCGCGCTACCGATCTGGCCAGCGATTCCAGGCTGTATAGCCGGAAAAGATTTTGCGAGGGGTGCGGCCTCGACACTTCGCATTTCGCCTGGGCGACCATGAATAGCTGGTCTCCGCTTACACCCTCGGCAGCCTTTAGTCCTCCTTGTTTCGAGAACTCTATTCGCGTTTGCCGGTCGTGGTTTGTCCGTGTGTGGTGTGCAAACCGTGCGGCATCATCATCGGCACTATCCTCCATCGTCGCATCGCCGTCGCTGTCGATGTTTGCAGAATAAAAGGGCCCTGAAGTGCTCGCCGGTGTCGGAAAAGGATGCGGGTTCGTCCCAGAGGTGGTTGACTGTGAGACGCCTTGGGACATGGCTGCGGACGAGGACGGGCTCTTGTCCGAGTGCGCCGCGGCGTTACTCATAGCAGGGCCTCCATTGGTTTGCGAACTCATCGAGGAATAGGGTGGTGAGGTCGGCGTGCGTGGATGAATGGGCGTCTTTGTATGGCCGCTCGCCTTGGCGACGACGTCAAAGGGCGGAGAAGCCGGTGAGAATCGTCCTGTCGAATCCAGTCGTTGGCGTTTGGCCGTGTGCTCCGACATGAATACTGCACTATGTAGTGATATCACGTGCAGGCGGAAGCCCGTGGGCGTGCGGCGGGCGCGCAAAAGGTGGGTGAAAGTGCTGGTGGTGAGCGCTTGGCGTCTATTTCGCGCGGATCGACCGCGGCAGAGAAAGTGGGCGGCACTCTAGACGATGCGCATGCGAAATCGGCGGCGTTACTTGCGGGGACGCTGGCGCTGGCGGAGCGGTGCTGGGTGTGGTCGTGACGGGCGGCGTGGGGTGGGTGGTGACGGCTGGTGAGTGCAGGAGATCGCGAATGGACGAAGCCGTTGTTCCAGTTGTCACGTGCACGGTCACATGATGTGTACTTGACACTGCGCCAGGCATGGCGCACCGCCTTCTTTGATTAGAACATAGACGCGCACGCCCCAAACGAACGCCACGACAGCGACAGCGACAGCGCGGCCACAACCATACAGCCCGCGACAGCGCAGCCCCATGCCTGCGCTGCTTCCTGGTGGCGAGTATGGATAACAGCGCCCGCGCTGGCAATCCCGCCCAGAATGGGGCCGCCAATGCAGCGCAGACAGCGAATGCGCCCAAGGTGCAGCAGCCGAAACCGCAAGCACTCCCCTCCCGATCGGGCCCGAGTTCCATCTTGGTTTCGCCGCGACAGAAAGGCAACCCTCTCCTGAACAATGTGCGCTCGGTCGCATGGGAGTACTCGGACATTCCTGCCGACTATGTGGTTGGTGCGACGACGTGTGCATTGTTCTTGTCGCTCAAGTACCATCGCCTTCACCCAGAATACATATACAATCGCATACGCGACCTCAAGGGCCAATACAATCTGCGCATCCTGCTGACTATGGTGGACATTGAGAACCACGAGGAGCCGCTGAAAGAACTGTCCAAGACGTCACTGGTCAACAACGTCACCGTGATGCTGTGTTGGAGTGCCCAGGAGGCCGGGCGCTATCTCGAGCTGTTCAAGACATTCGAGAACGCTGCACCAACGAGCATTCGCGCCCAACAGTCTTCTACCTACTCGGAGAAGATGGTCGATTTCATCACAGTTCCACGAAGCATCAACAAAACGGACGCAGTTGGTCTGGTCTCGAATTTCGGCAGCATTCGCACCGCTATAAACGCTGGGCCGGAAGAAATTGGCTTAATTGCAGGTTGGGGAGAGAAGAAGGTTCAGCGCTGGTCCAATGCGGTGAGGGAACCATTCAGGGTCAAGAAGGCGGCTAGAAGAGTTCTCAGTCGTGAAGACACGCGGGCCACCATGTCAAGAGACATGTCCAGGGCCGACGGTGAAGACCATATGCCCATGGAAGCGAATTCTGCAAGCGTGGCACGCGAACGAGTCGAGCAGGCGGTACCAATCGCGTTGGAGATGCAATCAGCTGCACCGGCCAACCCTTCCGTTCCAGACGCAGACAGGAGACTGGACCATCGCCCTGCAGAAGAGATGGACAATCTTCGGCTTGCTGACGATGAAGTTACCATCCCACCGAAGAGAAAGGAAGAAGAACTAAGTGATGGTGTCATGGCAGCGCTAAGTAAACTTAGAAAACAGTAGCTCCCCAACTTTGTATTCACTTGACAGCGCATAGTGAAGTCCGCGAAAAGAAGCTAGGATACATATGATAGGCTCTATACCCTCCCTGTCAGTGGACCCTGACTTTGCCTCTAGCGTCACAGTTAGCTCCCTTCCCCCCACCTGAGCAAGCACACATCTCGCGCCTACTCCAGCATTTACTGTAGGGCATCTATCGAACGCTGTGCGCTCTCCGTGACGATGCGCTTCGAACTGCTGCCCACAGAGCTCCAGCTCGAGGTATTTAGCCACCTTGACAATTCTGACCTCAAGGCCGCAAGGGTTGTATCAAAGAAACTTCGAGATAACGCTTCTCCCGCGCTATTTCGCTGCGTGGTTGCATGCGCTCGATATGTCGCAATGGGGTCTTTTCAAAATATCTCGCTGAACCCTATGCTTCGAAATCACGTCAAAGCGATCATGTTTGATGGGTCTATCTACGATGCTGCAATTTCCAGTAGAAAGGAATTGTATGAAAGCCAGAACAACAAATTCGATGACCTAAGAACCTCGTCATTTTGGAGTCTGCAAACAAGGTCCGTGCAACAGTCTATAGCCCGACGCTGCGGAGCAAACACTGAACTCCCTCTAGATGGAAGCGGTATCAAGAGTTGTACAAGGAGCAACTAGACCTGAGCACCAGTGGCGTACTCCTCCAGACAATTGCTCGAGCCTTGGAGTGGACCACTAACGTATCTTCGGTGGTGTACTCGCCTCACCCTCGACTCATCCATTCCGAGAAGAAGATCATGAAGGATCTGCTTCCGAGAGACTCTAGGAGTAGCGAAGGCCAATTTAATGCTCACGAAGTTGGTCTGTCTAGATCTTCCACGCATCCCTTTCGTCAACTGTTTGGAGCTATCCATCTTGTCGAGTTCACTGGTATCAGGGAGCTGCACATTCTTCCTTTCGATGATAGGAAGCCTGGCACTCCATTCACTTTCGATTTCTTCAGCTTTCCTAATGCTTCAGATATCCAGGCTGGCCGGTTCCTATTCCAAAACCTAACATCGTTGGAACTCCATATCAGAATCCTTCTTTTTCGCGACGACATGAGGGCATCGTCATTCGGGACATCCACGAGCAAAGAAAGACAAGCGCTTGCTCACCTTAGTCATTTACTGGCCGCTACTAATGAGCTGCAGCATTTGGTCTTGCACATTGGCGGCTGGAATCCTGTGGTAGATTCCGCGCGTCAGCTGGAGCTGGGGCCTCGCGCGCCTGCCTTCAGCCGTCTTGGGCTCCGTAAGACTTGGCTGAAGTTGCAATCCCTCAGCCTCGGAGGGGTTTATTCAGCCAGTGACGAACTCCTGGACTTCGTCAAGCGACACAGAGATACTTTGCATTCTCTTTCATTTCAAGAGTGCATTCTGCATTCTGGAACATGGGCTGAAATCGTTGACGAAGTGGTTTATAGTAGTAGCATCATCTCCTCGTTTGTCTTACGCTCGGTCAATGAGACACATATTCCGATTGACAACGGTACTATCCTGAGTCCAGCGGAGCTAGATGAATGGAAATATGAGGGCCAGATAGAGGTTTCGAAGGATGGCGAGCGCAAGTTTGTAAGTAAGGCCTGTGCATTTTCGCTGTCTTGTGGCTAACTAGCATAGGTGGAGACTGGACCGACGAAGAAGTCAGTGTATTTTCGAACAACGTAAACAACCTCGAGCTATGGGTGCTAGGACCCACAAGAAATATCAATGGGACGTGTCGATATCAGACGCGTTGACCTGTAGCTGCCAGTGACGCTTACCACGTAATGGAATATGCTGCCTAAATGCTGGGATACAACCACGACTCCCATTCACAACGCAGAGCCGCCCACATCCTAGACTACACTTACCATCGGCGCTAAGTCATAGTAGCATTTCCTTGTATTGTTTTCGCTCTAGCAGCTCGCAATCTGTGTATAGAATGCACAGACATGTCACTAGTTTACGCGTTGCCTGTTAATCATCTCTACATTGGGCAGGTTTCAAAGAGAAGTAATTTCAGCTAACATTGGAGGCATACGTACACGATAGCATGGCCTGCAGCGCTTATGTGTATCCCTGTCGTAGGGCTGGCGACAAGACCATATTAGCTGGGGCATACAGTAGATCGCACTAGCTACTAGATTTAGCCCGGCGTAGTGGACTGGCTTATGAATGGTTCGGATGATTGAACGTCTCATAATCGAGAGATGGTAAGCCTTTCATCGTTATAACACTTACCGTTGCGTTGGTTCATGCGCGTGGCTGACAGGGTTGCAGGCCAACTACAGTACGACATCCGATGCATCTTCGAGCCAGAATCACGGATCTCTTGCATGCCTCCAGCACTCGACGCCTCAACTCGTAATGGATCCCGCCGCCATTTCCGCTGGCAAGCTGTTTGGGTGTGCCAGTTCTGCCGCTGTTAGCGCCATTCACGAACACGTCACGCATCACCGTCCAATCAGGCACCAATGCCCTTTCCCATGCTACCAGCCTCTCAACGCCCTCTTTTCTTCGCCTCAGAGACCGCGTATCTCTCAATGACTGCCCTCTCGGCGCCTCCCGATGGTTCGTTCCTTCAAGTGACCGCTTGGTACACGAAGTAGCTTCTTTCGATGGACATC